>JAESGY010000021.1_pt1 | contig 196919 bp, 191 predicted proteins | sample 9269841 | NCBI WGS metagenome assembly JAESGY01 (sample SAMN17022865, study PRJNA683097) | algae metagenome | isolation source: Spirirestis rafaelensis WJT71-NPBG6 and co-occurring heterotrophs from... | place: USA: Pinto Wells, Joshua Tree National Park, Colorado Desert, CA | collected...
GCCTGCCGGCGCCCGGTGATGAACACGTATGCGCCCTCGGCGACAAACCGTTTCGCAGTGGCCAGACCAATGCCGCTGTTGCCGCCGGTGATGACGGCGATCTTTCCTTCAAGCTTTCCCATGACAGTTTCCTTCAGAGGTGTGGGCCAGTCGGCGAAGCGGCACCCCGATGATGTTGCGGGTCCGGCTCGGTCTCGAACAGGCATGCGGCTTGCGGTGAACCGCACCGTCGGGAATTAAGGATGAAAGGTGCATTCGATTAGCCGGCGCGTGCTGCAAACACTTTTCACCGGGAGGAACAATCGAGTGCCGGACAGCAAGAGCGCTGCCTATCCAAGGCGGCTTTTGATGAAGAGGGGCGCGACCCAGTCGATAAAGGTTCGCAGCCGCACACTCACGTGGCGGTTGGGAGGATAGACGAGGTAAAGCGGCCGGGGCGCCGACACCCAGTCCTCAAGCAACACCACGAGCTTTCCGGTCTCAATAGCGTCTCGAACCATGAACCGGGGCACCTGAATGACTCCAAGGCCGGCCAGAGCGGCGGACACGTAGGCGATCCCCTCTCCGACGGCGAGCCTGTGGCGGCAGCGCACCTCCATGGCTCTGCCGTCGCGGGCAAAGTCGAAGGGGAAGAGCTGCCCGGTTCGTGCGTTCATGTAGCTCACCGCCAGATGCTCCGCCTCGAGTTCGGCCGGATCGGCCGGGTAGCCGTAGCGTGCGAGATATGAGGGAGCCGCGCAGGTCACGATCACCATGTCGGCAAGATGCCGGGCGATCAGCGACGGATCGTGCAGTTTGCCGGCCCGGATGACGCAATCGACGTTCTCGCCGATCAGGTCGGCTTGTCGATCCGATATGCCGAGCTCAAGGCGGATCTCTGGATACCGCTCGTGGAATTCCGGCAGGGCCGGGATGACGATCTGCTGGGCAAAGGGGGCGCCCATCTCGATCCGCAGCCGTCCGGATGGGCTTGCCTGAGCGCTCGCCACGCTGCCGTTGAGGTCGTCGAACTCGTCGAGCAGCCGGGCCAGTCGCTCGTAATAAGCGGCTCCGTCCGGTGTCACGACCACCCGCCGGGTCGTCCGGCTCAGCAGCTTGATCCGAAGATGGTCTTCCAGCGCCTGGATTGCTTTCGTCAATGTCGACTTCGGCATCTTGAGCGCCTCGGCCGCCCGGGTGAAGCTGCCTGCCTCGACAACCCGGACGAAGCCTCGCATTCCGGTGAGATTGTCCATTGCCCGCCTCCATCCCCCTGAACACCGTAAGGATTGTTCATGGGGAGGAAAACTGAAATCCCATAGCCTCGGCATAGCCCGGCACCGGATCGGGACGCCTTCAGGTTGACCGCGCCTCGGATGCCGTCGTGGGCGGCCCGGTCAGAGGGGCTTCAGACCGTTCTCGATCTCGGCGCGACGGTGCTCGAGGAAGGGCGGAAGCGACAGCGTCTCACCGAGGCTGTCCATCGGCTCGTCCGTGGCGAAGCCCGGCCCGTCGGTGGCGATCTCGAACAGGATCCCGTTAGGCTCACGGAAATAGAGGCTCTGGAAGTAGAACCGGTCGACGGGGCCGCTCGACGGCATGCGCACATGCTGAAGCCGCTCAGCCCACGCGTCATAATCGGCATCAGGAATGCGGAAGGCGACGTGATGCACGCCCCCTGCGCCCGGCTGGGCGATCGCCAGGTCGGGCTCGACGGCAACGTGCAACTCAGCGGCGGCTCCGCCCTCCCCCATCTGATAGACATGGGTCCGCGAAGCGTCATTACCGGGAGTGACGTACTCCCGGACGGCACTCATTCCGAGGATCTTGGTTAGGACGAGACCCGTGTAGTGCAGTTCGGGCACGCTGATCGTGACCGGGCCAAGGCCGCGGATCTGGTGTTCGGCCGGCACAGGGCTGCGTTCCCACGGATGCACCTGCTCCCCCTGCCCGCCATCGTCGACGAGGCTCAGGCGCTGGCCCTCGAAATCCTCGAAGTCGAGCGTCAGCCGGCCATCGCGCTCGGCGACATCGGAGTGCATGACGCCCAGGTCCCCGAACCGCTGCTTCCACCACGCGAGCGTGTCGGCGCCGGAGACCCGAAGGCCTGTTCGCGTGATGCTGTGGGTGCCGCGCTGCTCGCGCTTGACGGGCCAGTCGAAGAAGGTGATGTCGGTGCCTGGCGCGCCCTGTCCGTCCGCGTAGAACAGATGGTAGGCGCTGACGTCGTCCTGGTTGACGGTCTTCTTCACCAGGCGCAGGCCGAGCGTCCTGGTGTAGAAGTCATGGTTGCGCGACGCGTTGCCGGTGACGGCGGTGAGATGGTGGATGCCGGTGAGTTGCATGAGGGGGGTCCTTGAGGAGCGTCGTTTCGGCCGCAGCGGGCCCGGGAGCCCGGCCGCCGGAGCCGGTTAGAGTTGGTCGATCCACGTTCTGGCGAGGGTGACGTCAGCCTCGGATATCCCATGGCCAGCGGGCAGCATGCGGTGCTCGACGACGGCTCCCGCGGCACGCAGGACGGATGCCACTCGCTTGGCGTTGTCGGCCGGCACGATCGGATCGGAGGCGCCGGAAAGGATCAGCACGGGCTTGCCGGACAGATCCACGGCTGGAGGATCCTGCAGCGGCACCATGGCCCGCAGGAGGATAGCGCCGGCGAGGATCTCGGGCCGGAGCTGCAGCATCGCGGCGGCAATGTTGGCGCCGTTGGAGAAGCCGATGGCGATCGGCGCAGCAAGGCCATAGGTCTTGCGGGCATCGATGACGAAGTCGGCCAGTTCATTGGCCCGCCGGCGCACATCCGTCTCGTCGAACACGCCTTCGCTGAGGCGGTGGAAGAATCGCGGCATGCCGTCCTCGACCACCTTGCCACGGGGTGACAGCTGGGCGGATCCGGGCGAGACCATGCGCCCGAGATGAAGCAGATCGTCCTCGTTCCCGCCGGTGCCGTGCAACAGCAGGAGGGGTGGCCTGCCGGGATTGGAAGCCGGTTTGAAGCGGTGAATGAAGGAGAGCTCTGGCGTCGGTGTCATGGGAGCCTCGGGGAGGGCTTGGCAGCCCTCGATCAGGGAACAGGGCCTCGTCGCGAACGGGTCGGGCGACGAGGCGTAGGTCATGGGTCAGGCGATCTTCGGCAGGATGGCCTCGATGCGCTCACGGTTCGGCTCCAGGAAGTGCGGGAGCTTCAAAGCCTGGCCCAGTGATGAAGCGGGCTCATCGACGGCGAAACCGGGATCATCGGTGGCGATCTCGAACAGGATCCCGTTCGGCTCGCGGAAGTACACCGCCCGGAAGTAGTCGCGGTTCTTCTGCTCCGTGGCGCGGATGCCGTGGTTGCGAAGCAGCGTCTGGACCATCTCGGCCTGCACTGCATCGCTGGAGGCGCGGAACGCGATGTGGTGGACCGTGCCCGCACCCGCACGTCCCTGCTGGAGACCACCGGGCGCGTTCAGGTCGATGATGCCGCCGAGCGCCGTGTCACCAGCCCTGTAGCGGATCCGAGAGCCTTCGCGGCCGATCTCCGCGAAGCCGAAGAGGTCGGTCAGGATCGCGCCTGTAGGGGCTGCATCGGAAACCAGCAGGCTCGCACTGTGGAAGCCACGGATTGCATGCTCGGCCGGGATCCCGCCGCTGTTCCAGGCAGGCTCGTTCTCGATGCCAGGCACAGCCACCAGCGCCAGGCGCATGCCGTCCGGATCCTTGAACGCGACGACCGTCTCGCCGAAGCGCGTTTGGGGAGCCTCGTGCACCACGCCCTTCCCGGCCAGGCGCTGTGTCCAGTAGCCGATGGCGCCCTCCGGCACCCGGAAGACCGTTTCCTGAGTCTCGCCGGTGCCAAGCCGGCCCGGAGCGGCGTGCTCCCAGGGAAAGAAGGTCAGGATCGTGCCTGGCTGGCCGGCCTCGTCGCCGTAGTAGAGGTGATAGGTGCCGGGATCGTCGAAGTTGACGGTCTTCTTCACCAGGCGTAGCCCGAGAATCTGCGTATAGAACTCGAGATTGCGGCGTGCCGGACCGGCGATGGCAGTGATGTGGTGGATGCCGTTCTGGAGCATTGTCATATCCTCCAAGGGGCGAATGGTGCCCCGGGATTGGCTAAGAGATACGCCTGATCGCGTTGAGTGCCATTGCACAAATGCAATATGAATGCTGCGCTTCAGCTGATTGATTTGCAGGAATGGAAAGATCACGTTTGCCGCTACACGGACCGTTCCTGGTCCTGGAGACAGACCCATGATCGACAACCGCCTCGCGCCTTACGGCGCATTCGCCTTGCGTGCAGCCCTCGGCATCATGTTCATCGCCCACGCCTACCTGAAGCTCGCTGTGTTCACGGTGCCGGGCTTTGCCGGCTTCCTCGGCCAGATGGGCTACCCGACCTTCCTCGCGTGGCCGATCATCCTGGCTGAACTGATCGGTGGCTTTGCCATTCTCGCAGGCTTCTATGCCCGGATCGTCTCGGTCGCGCTGCTGCCGGTCCTGCTGGGCGCCGCCCTGATCCATGCGCCGAACGGCTGGGTCTTCAACGCCCCGAACGGCGGCTGGGAGTATCCTGCCTTCTTGGCGGCGGCTGCCCTTGCCCATGTCCTGATCGGCGACGGCGCCTTTGCCGTGAAGCCCGTTTCAATGCCGGGCGCTCCTGCGGCTCCGCTCCGGACCCGCGCCGGCTAACCCGCCGATGCCTTGGCTGGGCAGTCTGTCAGACCGCCCAAAACATGACTGGGAATATGGCAATGGCGGAACAGTTCAAGAACCTGGCCTGGGATGACCTGCGCCTGATCAAGAGCATCGCCGAAGTTCGCAATCTTCCGGCCGCAGCGGAGCTGCTCGGTGTGAACCACTCGACCGTGTTCCGCCGTCTCGGGCAACTCGAGGAGGCGCTGAGCGCCAGGCTCTTCGAACGCCATCGCAGCGGCTATACCCTTACTCCCGTCGGCGAGGAGATGGTGGCTCTGGCCCAGAAGGTGGACGAGGACATCACCGCCTTCATGCGCAAGCTGGCGGGGCGGGAGATTGCCCCTGCCGGCACACTGCGGGTGACCACGAATGATTCCCTGCTGGTTCATCTGCTCACGCCGCTGTTTACCCGGTTCCACCGCCAGTGGCCCGATGTTCAGCTCGACGTCGTCCTTGCCAATCAGGCGCTGAACCTTTCCAAGCGCGATGCCGATGTGGCGATCCGAGCGACCGACAGCCCGCCCGAGAACCTGGTCGGCCGACGGGCTGCGACCATCGCCTGGACCCTGTACGGCAGCGCGGCCGTTTTCCAACACCCGCAAGCCATCCCGTTCGAGAGCCTTCACGGGCATGACTGGGTGTCCCTCGGCGACACCTTCGCGACATTCACGGCCGTGAAGTTCATCGAGGAGCATGTCGCGGCAGAACGCGTGGCCTACAAGGTCAATACGGTCCTGGGTCTCGCCGAGGCGATCGAGCAGGGCCTCGGCATCGGCCACCTTCCCTGCTTCGTCGGAGACGCACGGCCCGGACTTGTTCGCCTGGGCCCTCCGAACCCGGAGCTTGCCACTGGGCTCTGGCTCCTGACGCACCCGGATCTGCGGCACTCCCCGCGCGTCAGGATTTTTCTCGACTTCCTGGCGGGGGAGATTGCAAAGCAGCGCAAGTTCATCGACGGCACGGCCTCGTCCCTGGCGGGATGAACCCGTCGCTTCCGCCGGTGCGAAAGCGACTCAGGCCGGACAACCATAGGGCTGCCGAAGCCGCATTCATGGTCGGAAACGGCTCTCAGGTTCCTACCGCGAGCCCATTGCGGACATCAGCCAGAAACGAATGCAGTTGGGCTACCACTTGTGCCCCCTCTCCGATCGCCGCAGCGCAGCCGCTGTATCTCAGCCGGATCGAGAACAGGAAAGACCTGCTCCCGGCGTGTCTCCGTAACCGATGGTCCCTTGACAGTCACCGTGCTCCCCGGAACATCGTCGAGAACCCACCTTAGGCGATCTTGCGCCGGTACGCCCGTGGCGAGTGACCCGTCATCCTCTTGAAAAGCGTCGAAAACCGACCGGCGTCGCTGTATCCAACCGCAGCCGCGACATCGGACACCGACAGGGCCGCATCAGCCAGCAGCGCCTTGGCATGGCCGATGCGGCGGCTCATCTGATAGCGATGCGGCGGCTCGCCGACGGCTTCCTTGAACGCCCGGCAGAAATGATACGGGCTGAGCCGGGCGATCGCCGCCAACTCGGCCAAGGAGATCTCCTGATTGAAGTTGGCCTCGATGTAGTCGCACACGGCCTGACATTGCCAGCTCGCCAGCCCTCCCTTGATCGGCGGTCGCGGATCGGCGCGGCGGCCCTGGGCAGGGTAGATCGCCTGAGACGCCATGATCTCGGACATCAGGACGACAGCGAAGGACTCGGCATACATGCGCGAGTACATGTCAGGCTGCGCCAGAACCCGGTCCAGCTGCAGCATCATCTGAGCCATCAAGGTATTTTCGAAATGCAGCATCGGGCAGAGCTGGCGCTCCCTTGTATCGAGCCAAGTGCAAATCGCCGGATCAAGGTAGGCGGCCGTGAAGGCGACCGGCATGGTTCCAGGCTGCGCCCAACCCTGCAGGCGGCAGCCGGCCGGGACGAAGATCAGCTTGCCGCGGCCGTCCCGCAAGGTCGAGCGCGGGAGCTCGTCGGCGGTGGTCTCCCCATCCTTGCGATAGGCGTTCAACAGGGCGATGTAGTGCCGGCTGCTGTGAAGACTGAAGTCATGCGGCTTGGGACGCAGCATGACCACATGGTCGGCATCGAGAACGCTCCACCGATGGTTCAGCCTCAACGTGTCGGGGCTTGAGCTGTTGTGAGCATGCAGGGCAACAGCATCATCCGGATTCATGGCCGCCTCCGGGGTTGGTGCCGGTCCTCCTTCAGGACAGTGTGGCGTGATCGGGCGACTATCCGGCAGAGAACCTGACGTCGCTTGCGAACAATCTGCATCTTGGCTCCTGAGACGGCAGCTTCAATGCGCCATGGTGAACCCAAGACCGCCAGGGGACCATTCGGGTGAACCCTGGACTGATGTCAGGGAAAGTCTGAGCCGGCCGCTCAGATCTCGACCATGCGGCGGCGGATCGCATAGCGGACAAGGTCGGCCGTGCTCTTGGCACCGATCTTGCGCATCGCGGACGCGCGGTGCGTCTCGACCGTCTTGATGCCGACGTTCAGGATGGGGCAGATCTCCCGGTTCGTCCGTCCCTCCGCGATGAGCTGGACGACCGTGCGCTCCCGAACTGTGAGTGGAATGCCGTCATACAGCCTTCCCGGTTTGAGAACCGCCTCGAGCAGGGTCCCGGAGACTTGGCCCGAGATGTAGGCCTCATGCCGGGCCAACGTCTCGAGGGCTTCGATAACATGCCCCTGAGCATCCGACTTGAGAAGATAGCCTCGCACACCGGCAAGCACCGCCTCCCGGAGGATGGCATCATCGTCGTGCATCGTGAAGATCAGGATCTCGGGCCGCTGCGGCCGCGCCCGGAGTTGGCGCGCCACCTCGACGCCGTTCATGACGGGCATGGCGTAGTCGAGCACCGCAATGTCGGGCTTGGTCGCCTCGTCCGCCCTGAGCGCCTCCAAGCCGTCCCGTGCTTCCGCGACCACCTGCCAGCCTGGCCTTGTCTCGATCAAGGCACGCAATCCGGTTCTGAGCACATCATGATCGTCGGCAATGAGGATGCGAGCCATGCAAGAACCTCCCGCGAGAGGACACCATACCCACTTTAAATTCATGGAGGCGCAGCGCCATTGCTGAAAACCCTGAGATCGGCCTCAGGGAAGCGTGTCGGCTGCAGCGCCTTCCATATCCGGGTGCAGCAGGAGCGAGGCATGCACCGTGGTGCCCCGCCGGCCGCTCGTAATCGCCAATTCACCCCCGAGTTGCTGCACCCGGGTTCGCATGCCGGGAATGCCGACCCCAAGCTCCGGCGCGATATCACCTTTGCTGACAGGGAAACCGAGGCCGTCGTCGGCGACCTTAAGCGTTAGCTTAGGTCCCGACACTTGGAGCGTCACGGACGCTCGGCTCGCCCGGGCATGACGGTGAATGTTCGTGAGGGCCTCCTGAACGATCCGGAGAACGGCCCTCTGCACAGACGGACTTGCCTCATCTGCAGCATCGTCGATCTTGCAGGAGAACTTCAGGTCCGTGCGCCGTGCGAAGCCCTGAACGAAATGTCGCAAGGTTGAGGCTAGGCCGTCCCGGTCGAGGCTGGGCGGAAAGAGCAGGTACGAGAAGGCCCGGATTTCGCGCTGCGCCTCAGCTAGCGAAGCCATCCCTCGCTCAACCGCTGAGACGAGAATCGGATCATTGGACACCAGCCGCTGAACCTGAGCAAGGGCGAGCCCCGCCGAAGCAAGGTGCTGGGTCGTAGAGTCATGCAGTTCCGCCCCGATCCGCCGCCGCTCCTCCTCCTGCAGGCTGAGGAGCCGCTCCGCCGTCGCGTCGAGTTCCCGGCGCACGCTGGCGAGTTCCGTGACGTCTTCGTGCGCGACGACTGCATAGACAGCCCCTTCGTGCTCGAAGCGGTTGGCCCGCAGCAGAAACCTGCGGCTGCCACACAGATAGGGCATCTGGAAATCCGATTGAGAGCCGGCAAGCAGCGCCTCGATGCCTTCGGTCAGTGTGGCCGTATGGGTCTCGCATCCGGCACAGGCCCGAAAAGCCCCGAGGTAGTCGGCGCCGATGGGATCGGTGGGCCAAGTCAGGATATTTTGTTCGGCAAAGTGGTGCCAGGCCCGGTTCACTGCGATGATCCGCCCGGAGGCATCGAGGATTGCGATTTGGGCCGTGAGAGAGTTCAGGGTTGCATGCAGCAGGCCCGTGGCGGAGATCAGCCTGGTTTGGGCTTCCTTGTAGGGCTGGATGCAGGTCGCCGCCCCGAAAATCCTGGTCGTGGAACCGTCAGGACCGCGCTGGAAGACCTTTTCCCGGCTGTGCAGCCAGACATATAGCCCGTCGGGCCGTCGCATCCGGTATTCCACTTCGGCGATGGCCTCATCGGCAAGGCCCCTGAGCCGGGCGTGGTGCTCGGCTACACCGGGGAGATCCTCCGGATGGGTAAGAGTAGCCAGGACTTCCACGTCCATTCCGGCGATCTCTTCGCGGGACCAGCCGAGGATCTCCCGCACCCGCCCGGAGATGAAGGCATTGCGGCGCTCAACCAGATCATAGACGTAAAGGATGTCGGGCGAGGCCTCGATCATCTGCTGCATGAGGTTTCGAGTGTCTTGCACCCGTCTCAGGGCCTCGTGCTCGAGGGTGACGTCACGGGCGCTTCCAAGGATCCGGGAGATCCGCCCGGAATCGTCCCGAACCGGCGTGAGGACAGTCTGCCAGTGCCTCACGCCTCCGGGCAGGTCCAAGGTCTCGTCATACCGGATGGCCTCGCCTGCTTCGACGCAACGGCGGTAATGCTCCGTGATCGCATCCGCCACCCCACGCGGCAGGCATTCGTGCGGCGTGCGGCCGGACAGGTCGGCGCTCCTGAGGCCTGTGCTTCTCTCATGAGCGGGATTGAGGAGTTCAATGACGAAACGGTCCGGCTCGACACCGACGATGAAGAGGCTCTCGTCGGAATGCTCGAACCAGATCTCGCCCGCCTGCTTGAGCAGGGTGTCAGGAAACTGCAAGCGCCGCAACGGAGCTGTCATGAGCTTCTCCCGGTCGCACCACCCTGGAGCCGCTGGGATTAGAGCACGAATATCCTCCTGCTGGAATCCTTGTTATCCGGCGCTCGTGGGTTCGTCCGAGGTATGAAGGCTCACTTACCGTTGTGAGTGGCTCGCAGATATAGTCTACCGCCAAGGTGAGGGGCAGAGGCTCCGGACAATTCCCAATCCGTCCGGCGCCCGTCGCTTTCTGGCAATGAACACTTTAGATAGTTTTATGAAACTGGCGGCTTGCAGTTCCCTTACATTTCCGCTTTCGCGGCAATATTGCGCAATCCCGGCCAATTTCCGACAATCCTGACATAACGCCGGCATGCCGCCCGGGTTATCATCCAACCCGATAAGCAAATTGAGGCCGACCCAAACTCCGGCATTTCCTCCCGATCAAAGGCAGTCTCTGCCGCAATCGACGCCTACGGTGCGAGTTCATTGGCCGTTTTGGGCGCCTCACGCTTTCGTGGAGTGAACGCATGTCCGGTACGAAGGCTGAATTCCCTGTCGCCCCCCGCGATCCGTCACGCAGGACCATGCTTGCTGGTGCTGCAGGCCTCCTCGCAGCCTCAGGCGTCGCAACGCCGGTCCTTCTCGCCGCTTCCGACCGGGCAGCGGCGCAGGTCCCTCTTGACCCACGTCCGAAAGGAAACCCGATGACGACGTTCACAACGAAGGATGGCACACAAATCTACTACAAGGACTGGGGTCGGGGGCAACCGGTGGTCTTCAGTCATGGCTGGCCGCTCACCGCCGATGCGTGGGAGGACCAGATGTTCTTTCTCGCCAACAATGGCTACCGCGTCATCGGCCATGACCGTCGCGGCCATGGCCGATCCGGTCAGACCTGGCACGGCAACGACCTCGACACCTATGCGGACGACCTTGCCGAACTGGTCCAGGCGCTTGATCTGCGGGATGCAATCCATATCGGTCATTCCACAGGTGGCGGCGAGGTCACCCGCTACATCGGCCGGCACGGCACCTCGCGGGTCGCCAAGGCGGTGCTCGTCAGCGCCATTCCGCCCTTCATGCTCAAGACGGAGGCTAATCCCACGGGCCAGCCCAGAGAAAATTTCGATAAGGTCCGCGAGGGAGTCGCAGCCGATCGGACCCAGTTCTGGAAGGATCTGAGCTTACCGTTCTATGGCTACAACCGCCCAGATGCCAAGATCTCGGAGGGGGTACGCGAGCAGTTTGTCTATCAATGCATGATGGCCGGCTTCCCGGCGTCGTACTTCGGCATCAAGGCATGGTCGGAGACGGATCTCACTGAAGACCTGAAAAAAATCGATGTCCCGACGCTCGTCGTTCATGGCGACGACGATCAGATCGTGCCCTTTGCCAACTCTGCAGAACGATCCTCGAAAATCATCCCGAAAGCAATATTGAAGGTCTATGAGGGCGCGCCGCACGGCCTGCCGACCACGCACAAGGATCGTCTCAATCAGGACCTGCTGGCGTTTCTCAAGGGGTGAGCCGAGCCTTCATCCCAGTCGTGTCTGTCGCACAGAAGATCCTGTCACACGCGGAATGTTTGAGGCCCCCATGACCTATGCTCATCACCCCCATCTTTCACGCCGCGGCTTCTGCCTGTGCTGCCTCGGCGTCACAACGCTTGCGGCCACGGGCGGCTGGCTGACGCCACGCGAGGTTTTCGCGCAATCCCGCAACGTGGTCGAAAGCATGCGGGCTGCGGCGGCCGACGCGCCGATCAAGGTCCACAAGCTGCGGAACAACATCAGCATGCTGGAGGGCTCGGGTGGCAATATCGGTGTGCTCACAGGATCCGATGGCAAGGTGCTCGTGGACGCCGGCATCACCGCCTCACGCCCACGCATCCTGGAGGCTTTGGGCAGCCTCAGCGGCGACCCAATCCGTTACCTGATCAACACCCACTGGCACTTCGATCATGCCGACGGCAACGAGTGGCTCAAGAAGGAAGGCGCCACCATCATCGCCCACGAGAACGCACGCAAGCATCTTGCGGAGGCCACCCGTGTCGAGGATTGGGACTTCAACTTCCCGCCCGCGCCGGCCGGTGCCGTTCCAAGCGAGGTCGTCGCCACGGACAGGACATTGAAGGCGAACGGAGCAACGCTCGCGCTGAAGTATTACGGCCCGTCCCATACGGATGGTGATCTCTCGGTCACCTTCCAGGAGGCCGACATCCTGCATACCGGCGATACGTACTGGAATGGCTTTTACCCGTTCATCGACTACTCGACCGGCGGCAGCCTCGACGGAACGATCCGGGCGACCGACGCCAATCTTGCTGCCACCACCGACAGGACGATCATCATTCCGGGCCATGGCCCGGCCAGCAACAAGGCGGAGCTCAAGGCTTATCGTGACATGCTTATCGATGTCCGCGAAAAGGTGTCGGCGCTCAAGAAACAGGGTCGCTCGCTCGACGAGATCATCGCGGCCAAGCCGACCGCCGCTTATGACGCCACATGGGGAACGTTCGCGGTAAAGCCCCCCGGGTTCACGAAGCTGGTCTACATGGGCGTCTGATCCGTCTGCCAAATGGAGCCATCAGGCCATGCCGGACTCGATCACTCATACCCGCCGAAGCTTCCTCGGGGCGTTTGGGGCCGGCATGGCAACAGCAGGAATGACTTTCATGGGCGCCGGACATATCAGGTCCGCCAAGGCACAGGGATCCGATCTGAGGTTTGCTCCCATCAAGCAGATCAGGGCAGGTGTCCTCGACGTGGGCTACCATGAAGCTGGACCAGGCAATGGCCCGGCGGTGCTGCTGCTGCACGGCTTCCCGTATTCCATCGACAGCTACGTTGAGGTCGCGCCGATGCTCGCCGAGCGCGGGTGCCGGGTGATCGTTCCCTATCTGCGTGGGCACGGGTCGACGCATTTCCTTGAAAGAGACACACCGCGTGCAGGCCAGCAAGGTGCGATCGGCGTCGATACGATCGCCCTGATGGATGCGCTGGGGATCGGCCGTGCCGTCCTGGCCGGCTACGACTGGGGCGGACGGGCCGCCTGCGTTGCCGCGGCTCTCTGGCCCGAGCGGTGCGCAGGCCTTGTGTCGGTCAACAGCTATCTGATCCAGGACATCGCGAATGCAGGACGCCCGCTTCCGCCGTCGGTCGAGTCGGGCCTCTGGTACCAGTACTACTTCCAGACCGAGCGTGGACGCGCCGGCCTGGCGGCGAACAGGCGCGAGCTCGCGCGCACGCTCTGGCAACGCAACTCGCCCACCTGGCGCTTCGACGAGGCCACCCTCGACCGGCACGTCAGCGCGTTCGATAATCCCGACTATGTCGACGTGGTGATTCACTCCTATCGTCATCGCCTCGGCCTGACAGCGGGATACGGCCCTTATGAGGACGTGGAAAGGCGGCTTGCATCGCTCCCTGCAATCACGGCTCCGGCGATCACGCTGGATGGAGACGCGGACGGAGTCGTGCCGGCAACGGATGGCCGATCGACAGCCGCGAAGTTCACGGGCGGACGCCAGCATCGCGTGATTGCAAACGTGGGCCACAACCTGCCCGAGGAAGCTCCTGGTGCCTTCGCGGACGCTGTCTGGGAACTGGCCGCCGCAAGACTCTGATCACGAAACGGAGGGAAGTGTTGCGCGCCGCAGCGAAGGGAGAAGCTCCGATGTCAGAACCGATCTGCCAATCAAGGAGGCCGCCCGCAAACTTCACTGGCTGCTCGGTCGTCGACCATCCCAGCGTCAGCGATCTCCACCTGTAAGAGCAGGATTCACGTGATGTCCGTTCTGCCGCGCCCTTCTCCAGCTTCCGGTGCTCCTGCCGCGGTCGATTTCGATGCGCTGATGCGGGCGCATCTGGCCCGCGTCTTCAATGAGCGTGACGGCAGCCGCCGGCTGCAAGCGCTCGAGGAGTTGTACGCAGAGGACGCAACGCTCTTCGAGCCGCATGCTGCGGTGACGGGACATGATGCCATCTCCCGGGCTGTCGACATCCTGCACGGGAGCCTGCCGCCCGCCTTTCAATTCAGCGCCACGGGTCCCGCCGTCGGTCATAACGGGGTGGCCCGCCTGCACTGGCGTGCCGGCCCTCTGGAGGGTCCTGCCGCTGTGACCGGGACGGATGTCGCCCATGTGGAGAATGGTCGGATCAAAGCTCTCTATGTCTTCGTCGATCCTGCACCACGATGAAGCGGAGACACCCAGCTGACTGAAAAGAAGGAGCACATCATGATTGATCTATCGCGTCGTGCCTTTGCATTCAGCCTTCCCGCAGCCTCAGTGGCCGTTGCTTCGGCTCTCTCATCCCATGGCGCTGTCGCGCAAGCGCAGACAAACCCCATGCAGGGGCAACCGAGCCATGCCAGGTCCCTGCCGCCTGCCGCCCAGCTCAAGGTCGGCCGCTTCACCATCACGGCCCTGGCGGACGGCTATGCCGACATGCCGTTCTCCTACTTTCCCGGGCGTGACGCGAAGCAGGTGGAGGACATGGCCAATACCATGGCGATGGCCAAGCCCGGAGGTGTGCGCTTCGTGTTCAACCAGTACGTCGTCGAAGACGGCGAGCGCCTGATCCTGATCGACGGCGGACCCGCAGGCAGTCTCGGCAAGACGGGACGTCTGCCCAGCGCCATGGAAGCCGTCGGCATCCGCCCGGACAGCATTGATGCCATCATCATCACCCACATGCATCAGGACCACATGGGCGGTCTTGTGGCCGGCGGGCGGCAGAACTTCCCGAAGGCGGAGGTGTACGTGGATCGTCGCGACGTTGTCCACTGGACCGACCCGGCCAAGCGCGCCTCCGCCCCGGACTATCTGAAAGCCAGCTTCGACATCTCAGCCGAGATGATGCGGCTTTATCCCAAGGTGCAGCAGACCAATGGCGATCACCAGATCATGCGCGGGATCTCGCTCGTTGACCTAACCGGCCACACTCCGGGACATATCGGAGTGAGGATTGAGGATAGCGGGCAGAGCCTGCTCATGGTCTCGGACATGCTTTTCCCGGTCGTGCATCCGGCTGCCACAGATATCAACTTCCTGTTCGAGGAGGATCGGGAGGCGGCCAAGGCCATGCGGGCGAAATTCTTCCCGCGGGCTGCCGAGGAGAAGGCTTTGATCGCCGCCACCCACATGCCGTTCCCGGGCCTGGGCCGGATCATTTCCGACGGAGGCAAGATGCGCTGGATGGCGGCGGAGTGGGCATACCAGGATCTGTGAACGCCGACTGGGGCTTGACCGAGATGAGGATGCTTCCATGAGTCGAAACCAGTTTCGCAGCCCCAGCCGACGCCGCTTCATCGCTGCGGGAGCCGCACTCGCGACGCTTCCCCTTTTGCCAAAGGGAGCCTATGCGGCAGAACCCTACCGCTTCAGCCATGGCGCTTTCGAGATCTCCGTCCTCAGCGACGGGTTCATCATGCTGCCGGCCAGTATCATTCTCCCGGATACGGCGCCGGACGAGCGTCCTGCCATCCTCAAGCGTCTGGGTGGCACTGCCGACAGCGCTCCCTTTCATGTCAACATTCCGCTGATCAGAGCGGGCGACGACCTGATCCTGGTCGACAACGGATCGGGCAACAAGTTCCAGTCCAGCGCCGGCAGGCTCGCGGCCAACATGGCGATGGCTGGCGTCGATCCAGCATCCATCACCAAAGTGGTCTTCACCCATGTTCATCCGGACCATGCGGGCGGCACCATCCTTCCCGACGGCAGGCTGCTTTGTCTTAACGCCCAGTATTTCGTCGGCGACGCGGAGTGGCAGTTCTGGACCGATCCGAACTATGAGAAGACCATGCCGGCAGCCCTGCATGAGTTTGCCCGCGGCGCCCAGCGTGATCTGTTCGCCGTCCGGGAGCGGCTGACGCGGGTCAGGCCCGGCGACGAGATTGTTCCCGGCCTGCGGGTGCTCGACACGCGCGGGCACACGCCCGGTCATGTCTCGTTCGAGCTGGCAGGCAGCGACAATCTGGTCATCGCTGGCGACGTCTCAACCAGCAATGTGGTGTTCTTCGAGAATCCGGACTGGCACTTCGGCTTCGATACGGAACCGGAGATCGCACTCAGAAACCGCAAGGCCTTCATCGACCATGCTGCGGCCGAGAAGATCAAGCTGTTGGGCTATCACTGGGCCTATCCGGGCGTGGGCTATGCCGAGCGCAGGGGAGCAGCATACCGGTTCGTTGCTGCGTGAGAGTGAAATCATCCTGTCTGCACAAGGAGGCACGATGCGCGATGGGTCACAGTTATTCGGAGATCGCTTTCACGGACAACATCAAGACGGTTCAACAGCGGATGGGTAGCCGCGCCGCCTATGCTCGCCGCGAAGGCGGTCCTGACGTCAATGACCGGCTGGGCGAGGTCGAGATGGCATTTATCGCCGCTCGCGACAGCTTTTACATCGCGTCCGTTTCCGAGACCGGCTGGCCTTATGTGCAGTTCCGCGGAGGCCCGCCCGGTTTCCTGCGCGTGCTCGACGACCAATTGCTCGGCTATGCGGACTTTCGCGGCAACAAGCAGTACATCACGACCGGCAACGTGATCAGCAATGATCGCGTGTCGCTGTTCCTGGTCGACTATGCCCATCGCGAGCGCCTGAAGATCCTTGGCCGCATGGCGGTCACGGACGCCAGGGACAATCCGGATCTCATGGAGCATCTCGTGGTGCCGGATTACAAAGCCCGCGTCGAGCGGGCGGTGTTGATCACCGTTGCGGCCTTCGAATGGAACTGCCCGCAGCATATCACTCCACGATTCACGCAGAACGAACTGGTCGAAGCGCTCGCCCCTATCCGGCAGGAAATGACGGCGTTGCGAGCGCAGAACGAGCAATTGAGGCGCAGGCTTATGGCAGATGATCGGACCGGAGCCTCTGCCGACAACACTCACGAGGAGTTGGATCGATGACCATGGCAACTGCAAGACCCGTGAGTTCCGGGCCGTCTCATGTGTCGTAACCCAGGAAAGGAGCGTCCTCGTCCCCATGCCTCGGAATAGATAACGGCGGAGGATTTGCCGTCGTCCGACATCAAGCAGCTTGAACACGACAGGAGCCCCCATGGCAAACAACCCAGAGCAGATCACGGCCCCGCCTCAGGAAACGACCGTGGAATTGAGCAAGACCACTCCGGCTGCCCCCAAAGGCGCCGCGGATCTGCTGACGCCTCAGAACAGCGTGCTGCTGATGATCGACTACCAGCCGCAGATGGCGTTTGGCGTGCAAAGCCACGATCGTGGACTGATGCTCAGCAACGTCGTAGCCCTGGCCAAGGCTGCGAGAGCCTTCGACGTTCCCACCATCCTGACAACCGTCGCCTCCCAGACGTTCAGCGGACCGCTCTGGCCAGACGTGCAGGCTGTGTTCCCGGATCAGAAGCCGTTTGACCGCACCAGCATGAATGCCTGGGACGACCAGCGCGTGCGCGACGCGGTGCAACGGACAGGACGGTCCAAGCTGCTGATCGGCGGACTATGGACAGAGGTCTGCGTGTTGATGCCGGCTTTGGACGCCCTCAAGGCAGGTTTTGAGGTCTATGCCGTCACCGATGCCGCGGGCGGCACGTCGGTCGAGGCGCACGAGATGGCGGTGCAACGCATGATCCAGGCCGGCGTGATGCCCGTCACCTGGCAGCAGGTCATGCTGGAATGGCAGCGTGACTGGGCCCGCGAGGAAACCTATCAGGCCGTCGTTGACGTGGTGCGCCAGCATTCGGGCGCCTATGGGATGGGCGTCGCCTATGCCAAATCCATGTTCGGCAGCACCGGGGAAAGCGCCGTCAAGGCCGACGGCGCCGAGCGGTCCGGCACGGCCTTCGGGCAGACGGTCACCGTGACCAGTACCCAACCCGGCTCTACGCGCGCTCAGAAGCAGTGATCGTCGGGGTAACGTCCGGAGAATGCCATCATGGCGAGCAGCAACCGTCGAACCGTCGTGGCAGGACTGGGGGCGCTCGCCACCGGATGGACAATCGGAACGGAGCATGTGGAGGCGCAGTCCATGAACACCACCGCCGACCTCATCCTGTTCAACGGGAAGATCACGACTCTCGACCGGCAGAGGCCGGAAGCCGCGGCCGTTGCCATGCGGGACGGCCGCTTCGTTGCAGTCGGCAGCGACCAGGAGGTCATGGCGTTTGCCGGACCAGCGACAAGGCGCGTCGACCTGAAGGGCCGCCGCGTCGTTCCCGGCCTGATCGACAGCCACACGCACATCATCCGCGGCGGCCTCAACTACAACATGGAGCTGCGCTGGGATGGTGTCCGATCTTTAGCCGAGGGGATGCGGATGCTCAGGGAACAGGTGGACCGCACGCCTGCCCCTCAGTGGGTGCGGGTGGTGGGCGGCTTCACCGAGCACCAGTTCGCCGAGAAGCGCCTGCCGACCCTCGACGAGATCAATGCCGTCGCGCCGGACACGCCGGTGATGATCCTGCATCTGTATGATCGTGCGTTGCTGAACGGTGCCGCCCTGAGGGCGGTGGGCTACACGAAGGAAACTCCGAACCCGCCCGGGGGCGAGATCCAGCGCGATGTCCATGGCAATCCCACAGGGCTGCTGATCGCCAAGCCCAACGCCACGATCCTCTACGCGACCCTTGCGAAAGGCCCAAAGCTGCCGCCGGAATACCAAAAGAACTCGACCCGCCACTTCATGCGCGAGGTCAACCGGCTCGGCATCACAAGCGTGATCGACGCCGGCGGCGGCTTTCAGAACTACCCCGACGATTACCGCATCATCGAGGAGCTGCACCGGGACGGCGAAATGACCGTCCGCATCGCCTACAACCTGTTCACCCAGAAGCCGAGGGAGGAGCTTAACGACTTCCAAGGCTGGGCCAAACAGGTGACGCCGAGCCAGGGCGACGATCTTTATCGTCACAACGGCGCGGGCGAGATGCTGGTCTACTCCGCCGCCGACTTCGAGGACTTCAAGGTCGAGCGGCCGGAGATGCCGCCCAACATGGAATGCGATCTGGAGCCGGTGGTGCGCCTGCTGGCTGAGAACCGTTGGCCGTGGCGGCTCCACGCTACCTATAACGAGACTATCACCCGTGCGCTCGACGTGTTCGAGAAGGTGAACCGGGACGTACCCTTCAATGGCCTGCACTGGTTCATTGACCACGCCGAGACCATCGACGACCGCAACATCGACCGCATCGCCGCGTTGGGCGGCGGCATCGCGATCCAGCATCGCATGGCCTATCAGGGCGAGGATTTCGTAGCCCGCTACGGCAACAAGGCGGCCGAACGCACGCCGCCGATCCGCCGCATGCTGGATGCCGGTGTGCCGGTAGGCGCCGGCACCGACGCGACCCGCGTGGCCTCCTACAATCCATGGGTGTCGCTGTCCTGGCTGGTGACGGGAAGGACCGTGGGAGGCCTGACGCTTTATCCGAGCGTCAACAGGCTTGACAGAGAAACCGCTCTTCGGCTGTGGACCGAGGCCAACACGTGGTTCTCCACGGAGAGCAGCAAGAAAGGCCAGATCAGGGAAGGCCAGCTTGCCGACCTGGCGGTTTTGTCGGACGACTACTTCGCCGTGCCGGAGGACGCGATCCAGGACATTACGTCGGTGTTGACAGTGCTTGGCGGCACACCTGTCCATGGCGACGGCGACTTCCAGGATCTCGCGCCGCCATTGCCCCCGCCGATGCCCGACTGGTCGCCTATCCGCAACTATGGCGGCTACCAGAAGAAGGCCGACACTGCCGAGGCCCGCACGTACGCCTTTGCGGCCGCCACATGTGCCTGCGCCAGCACCTGCGGGATCCATGGTCATTCCCATGCAAGCGCCTTACGGGCCAATCTGCCGACATCCGACGCACGATCATTCTGGGGCGTGCTCGGCTGCTCGTGTTGGGCCTTCTGATGGAGAATGCGATGGACGATGTCGCCCTCCCCCGGCCGATAGCCCCCATGCTGGGCCTACCCGGCTTCGACATCCTCGCGCGCGTTGCCATCGCAGCACCATTTCTCATCGGTGGCATCGCGAAGCTTCTCGACTTTCCGGGAGCCACGAATGAGGTCGCGCGTTTGGGACTGGGGCCAGCGGGTCCGTTCGCGGCAGCCGTGATCGTCACGCAGCTCGGCGGATCGCTCCTGTTCCTGACCCGCCGCTATTGCTGGTTCGGCGCCGGCATCCTGGCTGGCTTCGCTATCCTGGCGACTCTCCTCGCTCATCCGTTCTGGACCTTCGACGGACCGGACCGCGGGCGTCAGACAGCAACCTTCTTCGAGCATCTCGCCATCGTTGGCGGACTTATCATGGCGGCCTTGTTCGTCCATGGACGGAGCGCACTGCGATGACTGCGGCCGAGAACGTCTCGTCTAAGGGAAAGCCTGTCCCGCCCCCTGGAGCATTCGCTCCACTCCGGCACCGCCTGTTCGCGGTGATCTGGACCGCCACCGTGCTCGGCAACATCGGCACCTTCATGCGCGATGTCACCTCGATCTGGCTCGTCACGGATCTCTCCGCCTCGCCGGCCGCGGTGGCGTTGATCCAGGCGGCCGGCACCCTGCCGGTCTTCCTTCTTGCGATTCCAGCCGGCGTCCTGTCTGACATCCTCGACCGGCGCCGCTTCCTGATTGCGATCCAGATCGGGCTCGCAATCGTGAGCACCATCCTCGCCTCCCTGGCCTGGTCCGGCACAGTCTCGGTCGTGAGCCTTGTCGCCCTCACATTCCTGGGTGGTGTCGGAGCGGCGCTGATGACGCCAGCCTGGCAGGCCATCGTGCCGGAACTCGTTCCCCGTCCGGACCTCAAGGGAGCGGTCGCGCTCAACTCGCTCGGCATCAACATCGCCCGGTCCATCGGCCCTGCCCTCGGCGGTCTCCTTCTCGCCACCATGGGAGCTGCCGCGGTCTATGGCCTCGATACACTCACCTATGTCGTGGTGGTCGCGGCCTTGTTGTGGTGGCCGCGTGCGGCTCGCGACGATGAGGGGCTGCGGGAGCACTTCGGAGGGGCGCTGCGGGCAGCCCTGCGCTATGCCCGCGCCAGTCACGAGCTTCATCGGATTCTTTGGCGCGCCGTTCTGTACTTTGCCTTCGCCAGTGCGGTCTGGGCCCTCCTGCCCATCGTGTCTCGCCAGGAGATCGGAGGCGGGTCCGGCTTTTTCGGTCTGATGCTCGGCAGCGTCGGAGCCGGAGCCATCGCGGGCGCGGTTGGGCTGCCCCATGTACGGTCCCGGCTCGGCCAGGATCGTTTGGTGCTGGTCGCCTCGCTCGTGACGGCCGCAGCCACGGCCCTGCTCGCCCTGACCGACTCGGCAGTGCTCGGCATCCTTGTAACCTTCGTGCTCGGCAGCGCCTGGATTACGATGCTGACCACGCTCAACGCCACCATGCAGGGCATCCTGCCCAACTGGATCCGCGGTCGGGGCCTGGCAATCTACATAACCGCTTTCAATGGTGCGCTCGCCGTCGGAAGCGTGAGCTGGGGCGCCCTGGCGCAGGGTGTCGGAACGGATCCGACTCTGCTTGTGGCCGGCGCGGGTCTTGCGCTGGCCGCAGCACTGGCTCACCGGGCCTCTCTGCCGAGCGGCGAAGAGGATCTCACGCCATCGCTGCACTGGCCGGAGCCGATCCTGGCCGAGCCCGTGGCGCAGGATCGGGGACCGGTGATGATCACGGTGACCTACCGCATTCGGCAAACAGATCGGGCTGCCTTCCTCGCCAGCCTCACCCGGTTCTCCGAGGAGCGCCGCCGCGACGGCGCCTATGCTTGGGGCGTCACCGAAGATGCGGCGGACCCGGAGCGCATCGTCGAATGGTTCCTCGTCGAGTCATGGGCCGAGCACCTGCGCCAGCACCGGCGTGTGTCAAAAGTCGATGCCGACATCCAAGCCGAGGTTCGTGGCTACCATCAGGGCTCAGGCGAGCCCGAGGTGCAGCATCTTCTGGCGCTCGACGGACGACACGCGGAAGCGCCAGCCCAGGAAGGGGCCTCGTCATGAAGTTCTTTCTCGGATTGATTCTGGCGCTTGGTGTCGGTGTCGTATGCCGTCTTGTCGGATTGCCCCTGCCGGCACCTCACGCGCTCACCGGGGTCGTGCTCGTGCTGGCGATGTCCGCCGGCTATGAACTCGTCGGTTACCTCTCGCCCCACCGCGAAGCCACGCAGCGGGCGAATTGCGGCGGGCCGGACATCTCTCAACGGACATTGGGGTGAGCCATGCTTCAAGTCATCGTGGGCATCGTGATGGCATTCGGGATCGGCGCCTTCTGTCGCTGGTTCGACATTCCGGCTCCGGCCCCGCCGAAGCTGGCCGGCGCGCTTCTGGTCGTCGCCATGACGGTTGGCTTTATCATCACCGACCGCCTCTTCGCCGCTGGGTGAGGCGAGCCGTCGGATGAAGCGTGTTGCCTGGCGTATTGCGTTGGTTGCAACAGGGAAAGGAAATCTACCATGGCCAAGATCCTGGTTGTCTACTACTCGTCGTACGGCCATATCGAGCAGATGGCCCAAGCCGTCGCAGAAGGCGCCCGCTCGGTTGCCGGAACGGATGTGATCATCAAGCGCGTCGCCGAGCTCGTCCCGGAGGACGTCGCCCGCCAGTCCGGCATGAAGATCGACCAGGACGCGCCGATCGCCAGCCCCAACGAGCTCGGCGACTACGACGCGATCATCTTCGGCACGCCGACCCGCTACGGCGGCATGGCGGCCCAGATGCGCAACTTCCTCGATCAGACCGGCGGCCTGTGGGTGAAGGGTGCCCTCGTGGGCAAGGTCGGCAGCGTGTTCGCCTCCACGGCCACTCAGCATGGCGGCCAGGAGACCACCATCACGTCCTTCCACACCACGCTGCTGCACCACGGCATGGTCATTGTGGGCTTGCCCTACTCCTTTGCCGGCCAGACCCGGATGGACGAGATCACCGGCGGCTCGCCCTACGGCGCCACCACCATCGCGGCCGGCGACGGCTCGCGCCAGCCGAGCCAGAACGAACTCGACGGCGCGCGCTTTCAGGGCCGTCATGTGGCCGAGATCGCCGCACGTCTGGAGCGTGGCGCCGGCGAACGGGGACCAGTGCCGCCGGACATGCAGAACCCGACGGAGACGACCGGCGGAACTGCCGGACAACCTTAGACATCCGTGCTCTGGAGGGCTCGATATATGACGCTGCACCTGCCCGGTCGAACAGGTCTCGTCATGGCGTTGGCGGCCGTCATGAGCGGCTGCGTTGCGGTGCAGGAGCGGACGGCCGTGCCGGGACCACAACTTGAGGCGGCTCAGGTCGGTGGCCACGGGAACATCCGCTTTTGGGGCGACGCGGTCACGCCGACACTCGAGGCGGTCATCCGCCAGCAGTATCGACAGGTCCGGGAGGCATCTCTTGCGGGACAGCCGGGAGCGAGCACCCGCCAGGTCGCCTTTCTCGCCATCTCAGGCGGCGGCGGCGATGGCGCCTATGCGGCTGGCTTCCTCACCGGATGGACGCGGAGCGGGCAGCGGCCTGCCTTTGAGGTCGTGACCGGCGTCTCGACCGGCGCTCTCGCGGCTCCCTTCGCCTTCCTCGGGCCTTCCTATGACGGCGTGCTGAAGGACATCTACACCCGGTACTCCGATAGCGATCTTGTTGTCGACCGCGGCCTCCTCGGCTTCATGGGATCATCCCGGTATGACACCGCCCCGCTCAAGGGTCTGCTCGAGCGGTATATGACCGATGGCGTGCTCGATGCGATCGCGCGAGAGTATGCGAAGGGTCGTCGTCTGCTCGTGCAGACCACCAACATCGATGCCCAGCGGCCCGTGATCTGGGATCTTTCCGCCATTGCGGCGAGCCGGCAGCCTGATCGCCGTGACCTCATCGTCAGGGTCCTGCTCGCGTCGACCGCGCTGCCCGGGATCTTCCCTCCAGTGCGCATCCGCGTCAACGCCAACGGACGCACCTATGACGAGCTCCATGTCGATGGCGGCGTCACGTCGCAGATCTTCTTCGCGCCACCGCGAACACGCTTCGCCCGCTTCGAGCAACTGGCTTTCGGCCATGCGCGGGCACGCACCCTCTATGTCATCCGCAACGGCAAGCTGACGCCCGACTACAAGCCGGCCGAGGAACGGGCCCTGTCGCTCGCGATCCGGTCCATCACGACTCTGACGAAGTATCAGGGTCTGTCCGACCTGCGGCGACTGGATCGCATCGCACGCGAGACCAATGCGCGGGTTCTGTTCACGTCCATCCCGCCGGACTTCACGAAAGCGGCCCGCTCGGAATTTGACCGTGCGTATATGGGTGAGCTCTTTCTCGTCGGCGAACAGATGGGGCAGTCAGAACGATCCTGGCGCTCGAGCCCTCCCCCTGCACCCGCTTTGGCCCTCTAACAGGAGAAGACATATGTCAGACGCACATGGAATCAGAGAGCACATGGAAGTGATCGGAGCCGACGGTGTTCATGTCGGAACCGTGGACCGGGTTGAGGGAAACCGCATCAAGCTGACGAAGCAGGACAGCGGGATGGGCTCGCACGCTGGTCACCATCACTACATCCCGATCGCCCTCGTGGCGGATGTCGAAGGCGACAAGGTCCGTTTGTCGGCCAACTCCGACGTTGCTGTTACCTTCGAGGAGGAGGCGGACGGCAGCGCCTAAGCACAGAGTGAAGCTCGCCGTTGCCGTGAGATAATAGACTCACGCATGCCATCGATCACAGCTACCGCGGTAGCTGTGTTCGGTGCTGCGCACGGATTGAGCAGGCAGGCACCTGACGGAGCTCGCCGGTGCACGTGGGATCCGTCTCCTGATGGATGGCGCCAGAGATCCACCCACAGGAGAGATTGTGCTCGCCATAGAAGCAACTCGAACAGAAACGTCCATCAAGTTGCCGTGGATGTTTGGCGACGAAGATATCAGTCAGGCAGAACCGCCGTGAAACTGATCTCGACGAGTTGCTCCGCAAAAGCCAGACGGGTGACACCTGCCAGCGTACTGGCGCACTCCGGTTTCTCTCTGCCATAGGCCGCCTTACGCACAGGTCCGGCGACAGCGAAGGCAGCGTCGACATCCGTCACGTAAATGGTCTCCTCGACGACATGATCGAGGGTGGCGCCGAACTTCGCCAGCACCCTGACGGCGTTGGCATAAGTGGTGCGCATCTGCAGTTCCATGTTCGAGGCATCCACGATCCTTCTGGATGCATCGAGAGGTGCCGGGCCCACCAGCTTTCCTTTGTCATCGTGGCTGAGTTGGCCAGACACGTAGATGATGTTTCCAACTCGAACCGCCTGGGCATAGCCGTAAGCGTCCTCCCATGACACGTCGAGGTATGCCAATTGCTTGTCGATATCCCTCAGCATCGCAAATCTCCCTCGGCAAGTCGTGCCGTAACCGGGATGTCGGGCCGAACTGAGCACCAGACTACACCATCCGCGTGGGCGCGAGTAGACTCATATCTCCACGATTATCCCGCTTTTTGCATCACCGCATGCCGCTGTGCCTGGCTTATCGGGCTGAAGCCAAACGCATATCTCAGGCCGGTCCCCTTGGTTCATTTTTAACATGAAAAGGCAGTTCCATTATGGAGCGCATCAAAACTCCCTTTGGCTTCGGCACGACCGCAGATGAAACCGTCAGCGGCATCGACCTGACCGGCAAGCGCATTATTGTGACCGGAGGGTCCTCCGGCATCGGCATCGAGACTGCACGGTCCCTGGCCCGTGCCGGAGCCGAAGTGACGCTGGCCGTCCGCTCGATGGAGGCCGGCGAGAGGGTCGCCGGAGAGATCAGGGAAGAGACAGGCAATCCGAGCATTCACGTCCGGCGGCTCGATCTGTCCAGCCAGGGCTCCGTGAAGGAATTCACCGCCGGCTGGGAAGGCTCTCTGCATGTCCTGATCAACAACGCCGGCATCATGGCCCTGCCCGATCTGGAGCGCACGCCAGAGGGCTGGGAGATGCAGTTTGCCACCAATTTCCTGGGACACTTCGCGCTCACCGTTGGCCTGCACAGGGCTCTGGCGCAAGCCAATGGTGCACGGATCGTGTCGGTGAGTTCCAGCGCCAACATCGTCGCGCCTGTGATCTTCGACGATATGCATTTCGACTTCCTGCCCTACGATCCGTTCGTCGCCTACGGGCAGTCCAAGACCGCCAACGCGCTCCTGGCCGTCGAAGCCACGCGGCGTTGGGCTGAGGATGGGATTCTCGCCAATGCTCTGAACCCTGGCGCGATTGCCACTAACCTCCAGAAACACATCGGCGGCGTGAAAACCCCGCCCGAGCAACGCAAGACACCGCAACAGGGAGCAGCGACATCGGTCTTGTTGGCTGCGTCTCCCCTGCTGGAAGGCGTTGGCGGGCGTTATTTCGAGGATTGCAACGAGGCTGCGACCGTTACCAAACGTCCTGAGGGCTGGAACAGCGTCGCTCATTACGCACTCAACCCGGACAATGCCGAGCGATTGTGGAATGTCGCGTTGAGACTGGTCTCCTGACACCAATGTTTGTGCCAAGCCCCACCTGCTCCTGTGCCTGGAACTCAAGAATGAATCATTCGAAGCGACGCCTCCTGAAGCGTCTTGAAAGACCTCGCCGGCACGGATTTCCCTGCCTCGCTGCGGTGGTGATTGGACTGCTCAGCATCGCTGCGGTCGTCGCATCTCTGCTCGGCACGGACCCTGCGTTCTAAGGGAGGATAAAAAAGCTTGAAAGCCGTATGGCCGCGATGGGAGTTTTAATGGCGGCCTTGGGCCCACCCGGGAAGCACCTCGCGTCAGCGGTAGACACTTGCTGACGTGAGGCTGCAGAATGCGTGATGATCGATGCCCCAATGGCGGCGAGCAGACTCGCGAAGATCCACTTTCCCATCTCTGCGAGCTCGTTTGCTTATCGTGCGGCTGACGTCGAGACCTTCTCGGCAGCTGCCTTGATAACCTTGGCCACCGTCTCCGGCTGCGACACGTAGACCGAATGGCTCGCCTGTGCTTCTGAGATCGTCGCGCCGGCGCGTCTGGCCATCATCCGCTGGGCGTCGGGCGGGATCATCCTGTCCTTGGCGGCGACGATGAACCAGCTCGGCCTCGTCTTCCAAGCCGGCATGCTGACGGTACCTTTCAGCGCCTCCTCTCCCCACGGTGTTTGCGAATCCGCCATGAACGCCGCGGTCTGCGGGTCCACATCCGCCGCGAAGGATTCATGGAACTTGGCCTTGTCCACCATCAGCGCACCGTTCATAGGCACGATGGGGGCCACCGGCGCCCCGGGCACCGGCTTCGCGTTGATCGAGGCAACGGATTCGCCGGCGTCAGGGGCAAAAGCGGCAATGTAGACCAAAGCGGCAACGTTCGAGTCGTTTCCGGCTTCGGTGATCACCATCCCGCCATAGGAGTGCCCGACGAGAATCACGGGCTTGGTGTGCGATGCGAGGACCTGCTTTGTGGCGGCCACGTCGCCGGCAAGCGACTCGGTCGGATTCTGGACGATGCTGACATCATAACCGTCCTTCTTCAGGATGTTGTAAACCCCTTGCCAGCCAGAGCCGTCCACGAACGCTCCGTGGACCAGGACGATCGAGGTTTTAGGCTCTGCCGCGGCCACGGGTGGCACCATGGCGAGAATGCCGGGAAGCGTCAAGGCTGCCCCAAGAAGCTGCATCGATAGTGAAGCCATGCGATGCTCCTTCGCGGCCGCGACATTCTCGAAGGCAGGTGATCCGCTTCCGCAGCCGCAAGAAGCGGATGCCACCCATGACTGAATTTGTGGTCACGACTCTCCCACAGCGATGCCACTCGTTCCCGGCAAAAAGAAGCGCCCTGCTGTCAGCAGAGGCGCTTTGAGGTCTCAGGAGGAACGGCCTCAATCGAGGACAAAAACATTGTGCCCGATTTGCAGAGCTATGGCTGCAACGAAAAGCCCTCCGATATGCCGGCTTTTGCGCCGTTTGCGCCGATCCTGCTCAATTCGAATTGGCGTGACGCATCCCGAGGTTTCGCTGCATCACCACAAGCCGTCAAGTGTCCTCGGAGCAGTCCGCGCAGGCATCGGCTGCGAAGCGCGACCGCATATAGGCAAGATACTCCTCTTCGGAGGTCTCGCGTCTGGCCTTCACCATCGGCTTGATGTCGTCCGTCGCTACATATCGCAGCCGGCCGGATCCGTCCGTGGCAGCCTCGTAGATCACGGCCGCCACATCCTCTGCGGATGCTGTCGCTAGAGCGCCCAGTTTCTGGAAAACCGTTCCGCTTCCGGCAACAAACCCATCATAATCCGACGGGGTCGTCACTGCGCCAGCCTCGCTGCCGCTTCGTTGTCCGAAATTGCTGCTCAGCGAACCACCCGGCTCAACGATTTTCACCGCGATGCCCAGGGGAGCAAGCTCATAGGTCAAGGCCTCCGAGAAGCCCTCGAGCGCGAACTTGCTAGCACAATAAAGAGAGATCATCGGCAGGGTGAATACGCCTGCCCCCGAGCTGACATTGACGATGATCCCTGCCCTATTGCTCCTGAAATGCGGGAGGATCGCGCGGGTCACGTCCATCACGCCGAAAACGTTGACCTCGAACTGCTGCATGATCCTCTCACGTGGCGTCCCTTCGAACACCCCGAAGAGCCCGAACCCCGCATTGTTGACCAAAGCATCGATGCGCCCGAACCGGGCAATGCCGGCCTCAATGACCTGCTCGATGCTGGCTGGATCCTGAACATCGAGCCGTGTGACGAGCACATCGTCCAGACTGAGAGTTCTCCTCCTGCTTCGGGGTTGCGCATGGTCGCGATGACGTTCCAACCCTGACCCGCAAAGTAGCGAGCGCTGGCTTGGCCGAACCCAGACGAGCTGCCGGTGATCAGCACGGTCTTCTTCATTGGGTGTCCTGTCTTTTGGAATCGCGTCGGAGAAGGTTTTAGCGATGTCTCATCGATGCAATAAGACGTATATTCCGGCATGAAGCATTGCAGGCATCGGGGCAATGAGAAACGACGGGCTTCTTGAACTCCGGGCTGTGGTAGCCGTGGCAAGCCACCGCAACTTTCGCGCGGCTGCGGCTGATCTCGACATGTCGTCATCCGCTCTCAGCCGGGCCATCGCCGGTCTGGAAGCTCGCATGGGTGTCCGCCTGTTTCACCGAACCACCAGGAGCGTCTCGCTCACAGAAGCCGGCGAGCAATTCCTGGACCGGGTCCGCCCTGCACTGCGCGAGATCTCCGAAGCCATGGATGCGGCCAACGCCTTCCGCGTGACGCCCGCCGGCACGCTTCGGATCAACACGTCTCAGGGTGCCGCACGGTTGGTCCTGGAACCGATCGTTCTCGAATTCCTCAGGCGGTATCCCGACATGAGCGTCGATCTGGTCGCCGAGGGTCGCTTAGTCGACATCGTGGCCGAAGGCTTCGATGCAGGAATCCGGCTCGCCGAAGCGGTGCCGCAGGACATGATTGCGATCACCATCGAGGGGGAGCATTCCATGGCGGTCATCGGCTCTCCAAACTACTTCAAGACGCACAAAAGACCGAAAGCTCCTGCCGACCTTCTCGATCATGAATGCATCCGAACACGCCTGCCGAGCGGTACGCTTTACCGCTGGGAGTTCGCAAAACATGGCGAGGAGGTCGCGCTTGACGTGAAAGGGCGCCTCACGCTCGACAATTATACACTCGCCATTCAGGCGGCTCTGGCTGGCACCGGCCTCATCTACACCAGCCATTCCTTCGTCCGTGAGCTTATCACGGAGGGCCGGCTGATCCGGGTCCTCGAGGACTGGACGCCGCCGTTCCCCGGTCTCAGACTGTACTATCTGGTTCATCGCCATACATCGGCTGGTCTGCGCGCATTCATCGACCTCGTCCAGCAGGTGGCGAGATCGACGTCTCCGGGCAGGGCGAGCCAATCTGGTGAACAGACCGCCCCCTGACGGCTTCTGAAGTCTTGTGCGTGACAATCACCGCCGTCCGAACAGGCGCTCGATGTCGCTCAGCTTCAACTCCACATAAGTCGGCCGCCCGTGGTTGCACTGGCCGGACAGCGGCGTCGATTCCATCTCGCGCAGCAGAGCATTCATTTCCTCCGGCCGCAGGCGGCGCCCGGCGCGAATCGAGCCGTGGCAGGACATGCGCGAGAGAACCGCATCGAGCCGCTCCTCCAGCGGGCTTGAAGCCCCCTGCCCCCATTCGGCGAGCGCGTCGGCCACATCCTGCACCAGCGCCTTGATGCGCCCACCCGCCAGCGCGGACGGCACCTCGCGCACAAGGAGCGCGCCATGCCCGAAGGGCTCGACAACGAGACCGAGGCTCTCCAGCGCGGCCGCCTCCGCGAGCACCCGGTCCGCATCCACGGGGTCGAGATCGACCACCTCGGGGATCAGCAGCAATTGCCGGGCTATGCCGGATGAGGCGCGCTCGCGCTTCAGCCGTTCATAGACGAGGCGCTCATGGGCCGCATGCTGGTCCACGATGACGATGCCGTCCTGCGTCTGCGCCACGATGTAGGTGCCATGCAGCTGCGCGCGCGCGGCACCGAGGGGTGATTCCTCAGTCTGCGGTTCGACCTCCTGCAGCGTCGCGCGACTGTCGGCCGAGGGCGCGGCGAGATCGGGCAGGCTCGCCTGCCTCTCGGCAAGGCCTGGAGCGGATGCATAAGTTTGCTCCGGCGCATCGAACGGGGCCTGCCAGTTCGCGAAGGCGCCCGTGGGGCGGATCGCATGAGTGCGATGCGGATAGGTCGGGCGCAGGGGCACTGCGCCTTGCGGACGCAGGCTCTCCAGCGTGCGCGTGCCGCCGGTGGATGAGGCCCGGAAGGCGTAACGGGTGATGGCCTCCTTCAAGGCGGCCACCACGAAGCCGCGCACGAAGTTCGGATCGCGGAAGCGCACCTCCGTCTTGGCCGGATGCACGTTTACGTCGACGCTGCGCGGGTCGAGGTCGATCATGATGGCGAGCACCGGGTGCCGGTCGGAGGCCATCACGTCCGCATAGGCGCCGCGCACCGCTCCGAGCAGCAGCTTGTCGCGCACGGGCCGTCCGTTGACCACGAAATGGATCGCCGTGCCGGTGCCGCGATGATAGGTCGGCAGGCTCGCGAAGCCGGTGAGGCGCACGCCCTCGCGCTCGACGCCGATGGCCATGGCATTTTCGTGGAACTCCGGCCCCAGTACCCGCAAGAGACGGCGCAGGAAGCCATGCTCGCCCGGCTCCTCCGGCGGATAGGTAAAGGCCGTGATGTGCTCCCCCGACAGGGTGAAGCGGATCGTCGGGTGCGCGATGGCAAGCCGCTTGACGATCTCGGCCACGGCCTGCGCCTCCGAGCGGTCGCTCTTCAGGAATTTCAGGCGTGCGGGCGTTGCGGCAAACAGGTCCGTCACCTCGACACGGGTGCCCTTCGGGGCAGGCGCGGGCCGCACCGGGCTCTTGATGCCTGCCTCCACCACGATGGCGCTGCCGGTCTCGGCCTTCGCCGTGCGGGATGTAATAGACAGCCGCGCCACCGCACCGATGGACGGCAGGGCCTCGCCGCGAAATCCGAGGGTGTTGATGGCGAACAGGTCGCCGTCCGGCAGCTTGGAGGTGGCATGGCGCTCGACCGCGAGTTCCAGGTCCTCGGGCGTCATGCCCCGGCCGTCATCGGCGATGCGGATCAGGCGGCGCCCGCCCGCTTCCACGGTGATCTCGATAGCGGTGGCGCCTGCGTCGACCGCGTTCTCGACCAACTCCTTCACGGCCGCCGCCGGCCGCTCGACAACCTCGCCCGCAGCGATGCGGTCGACGAGGATGGGATCGAGGCGGCGGACGTGCATAGGGGCCTTCGGTTCAGAATTCGATGAGGGGAAGATAGGCGCTCGGGAGGCCGGAAACCAGAACGCGAGACGTTATTCTCCCGCTCCCTTCCTACACTCGTCATCCCGGACGGCAAAGCCGATCCGGGATCGCTTTAACCAGCCAGCCCTGTAATCCCGGGGCCGCGTCAGCAGAGCCCGGTAACGGTGCAGAACGAGGCACGCTGCTGATCGCCATTGCTTGAGATGTCGTGGTTATGGATCCCCGCCTGCGCGGGGATGACAGAGTTGAGGTTCAAGTGCTCCATTCTGCACGCGATCCCGGATCGGCTTTGCCGTCCGGGATGACGGCTACGGGCGCTATCCCTGCGCCAGGTACTGCTTCGCCAGGATCTTGCCTTCTTCCACGGCCGGCTGGTCGAACGGATCGACGCCCAGCGCGTAGCCGGCGAGGATCGTCTCCAGCATGAAGTGCATGAGCAGTTCGCCCACTGCACGCTCGTCGAGCGTCTCGATATGGATCTGGCGGGTCGGGCGGCCGTTGCGGGCCAGGGTGTCGGCAGTGGCGCGCCCCTGCGCGGCGACCAGATCACCGATATGCTTGCCGCCGAAGCCCGGCTCGCCGGCCCGCTTGGCGAGCTTCTCGTCCATGAGCGGCCCCTTGCCCGCCACGCCCGTGGTCATGACCGTGAAGAGCTTGTCGTTGGGGCCTGCGAGATAGAGCTGGAGCTGGCTGTGCTGGTCCACGGGCCCGATGGCCGCGACCGGCTGGGTGCCGTGTCCGTCCTTGCCGATGCTCTCGGCCCAGAGCTGCACCCACCAGCGGGTGAAGCGCTCCATCCGGTCCGCATAGGCCATGGCCACGGTGATGCCCTTGCCGTCACGGGCCATGGCCACGTTGAGGGCAGCCCCGAGCGCCGCCGGCGCGTCCTTGGCCGCAGCGCCGCTGCGGAAGGGCTCGTAGGCGTCCGCGGCCCCCTGGCGGATCGCCGCGATGTCGAGGCCGAGCACGGCTGCGGGCAGCAGGCCCACATTGGTGAGCACCGAATAGCGCCCGCCGATGCCGGTGTGATGCTCAAGAAACCGCACGCCTTCGGGTTCCAGCAGATCGCGCAGCGCATTCTTAGCCCCGTCCCTGCGTGGCTCCGAGAGGCCGAGGAACACGTCCTTGGGATGGGCGCTCAGGCCGGCCTTGTCCAGGGCCGTGAGCACGGCGATGGTCTGCATCAGGGTCTCACCCGTGCCCCCGGATTTCGAGATCGACACGAACTTGGTCGAGGAGAGCGGCAGCTTGTGCAGGACGCGGTCGAAGGTGATGGGGTCGAGGTTGTCGAGGAAATGGACCCGGGGGCTCTCGGTGAAGCGCCCGGCGCCCGGCACCGCATAATCCTTCAGCTGGGCCAGGGTCTGGCCGCCGAGGCTCGATCCGCCCGTGCCGAGAAAGACCACATCGGTGGCATCGTCGCGCAGGAAGGTCGCCGCCTCGCGGATGCTTGCCAGATCGTCCGTGGTGCGGGGCATATGGAGCAGCGGCAGCCGTCCCGAGGCATCATCCTCCGCCAGCCGCTTCATGGCCTCGCCGACGAGCCCGAGCGCCTCGTCCAGCGCCGCCTGCGGCAGACCGCCCTCCCCGATAGTGGCATCCAGGGCAAGATCGATTGATTGCTGCAGGGGCATAGGCGTACTCCGACTCGTTGCAAGTTGGAGCGCAAGATTAGGGCACGGAGGGAGGCACGGCTAGGGCCAAGCCGGAATGCCCACTGCTCAAGAGGCACACCCGCCCGGCATTTCGTCCGTCGACCGGAACGAATGCCCGGCCATCAGGACGACTTACACCCCGGTCGGCCGCCCCGCGATCACCGTCAGCATCTTCCCGTCGCCAAAGATGCGCTCAGCCGCCTTGCGGATGTCAGCCTGGGTCACCGCGCCGACGAGCGCATTGCGGCGGGCGATGTAATCGATGCCGAGACCCTCGAAGGCGATCTGCGCCAGGGTGTGGGCTATCTTGGTCGAGGTGTCGAATCCCAAAGCATAGGAGCCGATGAGATAATCCTTCGCCTTCTGCAGCTCCTCGTCGGAGGGGCCTTCGCTCGTCAGCTTCGCCATCTCATCGGTGATCACATCGAGAGCCTCGACGACACGCTCGTTCTTCGTGGCCGTGTAGCCCCAGGTCATGGCGGCGGAACGGTAGCTCACCAGCGACGTGCCGACGCTGTAGGCGAGGCCGCGCTTCTCGCGCACTTCCTGGAACAGGCGGGACGTGAAGGCGCCGCCGCCCAGGATGTGATTGAGCACATAGGCCGGGATGAAGCCCGGATCGCGCCAGGCGATGCCGTTCATGCCGAAGCGGATGACCGATTGCGGCACGTCGAGGTCGACCACAATGCGCGAGCCGATCTTCTGCAGCGTCGCGGGCTCGATGATGCCCAAGGGCTTCGCTTCGGGCAGGGAGCCGAACACCTTGTCGAGCAGCGCCGACAGATTGTCGGCCCCGATGGCGCCAACGACCGCGACCTTGACGCGGCCGCGGGCGATGATCGCCCGATGCATCGCCACGAGATCGTCACGCGTGATCGCCGCGACGCTCTCAGGCGTACCGGAGGTCGGGCTGCCATAAGGGTGGCGTGCAAAACCTTCCTCGAAGAAACGGCGCGTGGCCATGACGCCTGGATCGTTCTGCTGATACTTCAAGCCGGCAATCGTCTGGGCCCGCACACGCTCGATGGAGTCCTGGTCGAAACGCGGCTCGGCGAGCGCCAGGCGCAGCAGCTCGAAGGCTTCGTCCGCATGCTTGACGAGGGTCTTCAGGGAGCCGCCGAGCGCGTCATTGCCAGCGTTGAAGGACAGCTCGATGGCGCGTGCGGCCATGCGCTCCTGGAACGCGTCGGAGTCGTATTCGCCAGCGCCCTCGTCGAGGAGGCGCGCGAGCATCTGCGCCACACCCGGCTTGTCCGCCGGGTCATGGGCCGAGCCGCCCTCGAAGATGAACGAGACGGCGATGAGCGGCACCACGTCGGACTCGACGTGCCAGACCTCGACACCACCCGGCGAGGTGAGCGCCTTCACCTGGGTCGGAGACGAGGACAGGGTTTCGACAGAAGATGTCATTATGACCTCAAATTCTGGGGCAGGCCGCTCAGGAAGCCGATTTCTGCAGGTAGCCCGTCACGGAACGGCGGGGGATGAGGTACCGCTCGGCCGCGGAGGCAAGATCGTCCTTGAGAACGGTCTCGATCTCCACCGGCCAGCGGCGCACTTCCTCGATGGTCTCGCCGATGGCGAGCGCCGAGCCGTAGATGCGGGCGAGGGAGGATTGGCTGTCGGTGGAATAGATCGTCTCGGCCACGAGGCGCGTCTTGGCGCGCTCGATGGAATCCGCGTCCAGCGCCTCGGACGGAATCGTCTTCAGCACCTGATCGACGGCCTCTTCCAGCGCCTGGAGCGACACGCCTTCGGCCGGGACCGCGTAGACGCAGAAGCGGGTGTCTTCCATGGCAGAGGACATGTACCAGGCGCCTGCGTTCACGGCGATGCCGCGCTCCATCACGAGCTTGCGGTAGAGATATGAGGTCGGACCGCCGCCGATCACCTCCGCAAGAAGCTCAAGCGAATAGCAGTCGCGCTGCGAGGCGGTGCGGCAGGACGGCACAAGGTAAAGCCGCTGCATGGTGGGCTGCTCGACCTTGGGATCCGCCACGGTGATGTGACGGGCCGCCACCGGCTCCGGCTCGCGCGGACGCACACGGATCGGGCGCTTGCCCTGCGGCGTGACGCGGCCATAGGTGGCATCGGCCAGGCGCCGCACCTCGTCCTCGGTCACATCCCCGGCAACCACGAGAATGCCGTTCTCGGGCGTGTAGAAGCGACGGTAATAGTCGAGCGCGTGATCGCGGTTGAGGGTTTCGATCTCATGCATCCAGCCGATGATCGGAATGCCATAAGGATGATGCACGAAGAGCGAGGCAGCCATGGCCTCGGACAGCTGCGCCGAAGGATCGGTCTCGACCCGCATGCGGCGCTCTTCCAGCACCACGTCCCGCTCCGGAGCGATGACGGATTCCTCCAGGAGGAGGTTCGTCATGCGGTCGGCCTCGAACTCCATCATGGTCTTGAGGTTTTCGCGGGCCACGCGCTGGAAATAGGCCGTGTAGTCGAAGGACGTGAATGCATTCTCCTGGCCACCCAGGCCGGAGACGACCTTCGAGAATTCGCCAGCCGGGTGCTTTTGCGTGCCCTTGAACATCAGGTGCTCGAGGAAGTGCGCAATGCCCGATTGGCCAATCGGATCGTCCGCCGAACCGTTGCGGTACCAGATCATGTGGGTGACTACAGGAACGCGGCGGTCGGGAATAACCACCACGTCGAGGCCGTTGTCGAGGGTGAAGGAGGACAGGTTCGGGCCACTGCCTTCCGTCCGCCCGAAAGAGGCGGCGTCGGCGCGAAGAATGGGCTTAGAGGCAGTGTCCATGACGTTTCAACCTTGGCGACATCAAATCGTTTCGCAGGATCAGACCTACGGGAATAGTCAAATCGGGGGGGTACGCAAGCGAGGCCGAGAAACTTTCCGGTGGGGAGGCGGTTCGCGCAGCCGGTGAACCGAACTTGGCCTTTCAAGACCCCCATAACGTTTTCAGGCGAAGCGGGGGAACCCGTTCGCCTGAAAAAGAGAGAAGAATGAGTGGCTATTGCCGGCGACGCTCTTGCTGCTGGCGGATATAGGCCTGCGGGCCGTCGGGATCGCCGTTGATCACAGGATCGGCGGAGGCCTTGAGCTTGCCGCCCCCTTGAGCCTTGAGGAGCGTTCCCGGAGGATCGCTGAGATACCGGCGCTCCAGCCCATCGCCCTGGAGCTTCACGTTATCGTCCGACGTCGCATAGGAGCGCAGCTGGTCTGGCGTCATGCGGCTCATCTCTGCCTGCGAACCGGAGAGTGCGGGAGCCGTCGTGACGATATTGTTCGGGTTGCGCCCTGCGCGCACCTCATCGATGGAGAGACGCCGGGCCTCATTCAGCTTGTAGGCTTCGGAGCTGGTCCAGGGTGTCCGGGCCTCGGCGGCCGCCTTCCGGCGGGCAGCGACATCGGGGTCCTTGGGCCAGTTGCCGTTGCGCGCCTCGGCACCGCCGCCTGGCGCGGGAGCGGGCAGATCCATGCTCGGCGGGAGCACGAGAGGAGCACGCTCATTATACACGATGGGGTCCTTTTCCTTGGGAATGATACCGATGCTGCCGAGCAGGCTCTTGACGGCCTCGCCCTCCTGCGCCGAGGCGCCGGTAGCGGCAACCAGAAGCGCCAGAGCCCCCGCGCACCCTACGATTTTCATTCCCTTCATGGCACCCACCATTCATTTCTCGTTGTGGCCGGAAGGCCTGATCGCTCATTCTGGCGAACATATGGCAGCCGGACGCTGCGCAATATCATTTCCTTGCCCGGCGTCCTTCCAGCACGAAGGAGTCATAAAGCAAACCGACCACCCCCGCAACGATGGCCGCATCGGCCACGTTGAACACGTACCAGGACCATGAGCCGATGTGGAATTGGATGAAGTCGAACACGGCCCCATAGGCGATCCGGTCGATGACGTTGCCGATGGCTCCGCCGACAATCAGGCCGAGCGAAACGGCCAGGAGCTTGGCCGAGGTGCGTCGGATCCAGATGCCCAGGCCGATGGAGGCAAGGATTGAGATCACGACCAGTGCCCAGCGGCCGAGATCGGAGTTCTGCTGGAAGAGCCCATAGGAAATCCCACGATTCCAGACCACGATGAGCTTGATGAAGGGCGCGAATTCCACCGGCTCCTTCACCGGCAGGTCAAAGACGAACAGGGTGTAGAGCTTGGTCGCCTGGTCGAGGACGAGCGTGATCAGGGCCGCGGAGAAGCCAAGGATGGCGGCGGCCGAGAGGCCTTTGCCAGCCGTACGGCCCTTGCCGGAGTTCCTCGGGCTGCGCGGACGCGTCGCAGGACCGGGGCGTTGCGAGCCGGCCTGAGAGGCCGGCCCTGTTTCCGGGATCGGCGCGCCCGTCTCGTTCGCCTTGCTCATTCCGCCGCCGCCTTCAGCTGGTCCCACTCGCGCAGGGCTGCCGCGTCGCGGGGCGTCACGTCCGGATAGTCCGGATCGGTGCCCACCTCCGGCGTGACCTTCCAGGAGCGGGCGCATTTGCGCCCCTCGGCAAGGACAGGCACGACGGCCACGCCCTTCACATCCTCAAGGCGGAAGGCATCCATAGGCTCTTCGCCCTGCACCACCTGGATGCCAGACGTGATGCAGATCTCGGCGAGCTCGAGACCCTGCACGGCCTTGAACAGGCTCTCATCCGCAATATGCACTATAGGAGCAGCCTCGAGGCTCGCGCCGATGCGCTTCTGCGCACGCTCGATCTCCAGCGCGCCCGTGACGACACGGCGCACGCGGCGCACCTTCGACCAGCGGTCTGCGAGCGCGTCGTCACGCCACTCCGCCGGCACGTTGGGGAAGGTTTCGAGATGCACCGACTCGGCCTCCGGATAACGCTCGAGCCATGCCTCCTCGGCCGTGAAGGCGAGGATCGGCGCAATCCAGGTGGCCACGCAGCGGAAGGTCTGGTCGATCACGGTCAGCGCGCTCTTGCGCACCTTGCTCGAGATTGGATCGCAGTAGAGCGCATCCTTGCGGATGTCGAAGTAGAATGCCGACAGGTCCGTGGTCATGAACGAGGTCAGCAGGGCGACCACGCGCTTGTAGTCGTAATTGCCATAGGCCTCGCGCACCTCGCCGCCGAGCTCCACCAGACGATGAAGCACGAAACGCTCCAGCTCGGGCATGTCCTTGAAGGCCACCTTGTCGGCCTCGCGGAAATGGGCGAGCGAGCCCAGCATCCAGCGGATCGTGTTGCGCAGCTTGCGGTAGGTTTCGGCCGTGGTCTTGATGATCTCCGGGCCGATGCGCTGATCGTCCCAGTAATCCACCGACGCCGTCCACAGGCGCAGGATGTCGGCGCCGTAATCCTTGATGATGGTTTGCGGCGCGACGGTGTTGCCAAGCGACTTCGACATCTTGCGGCCCTGCTCGTCGAGCGTGAAGCCGTGCGTCACCACGATGTCGTAAGGTGCACGCCCGCGCGTGCCGCAGCTCTCCAAGAGCGACGAGTGGAACCAGCCGCGATGCTGGTCCGAGCCTTCGAGATACATGACCTGATCGGGGCCGCCATCGACCTTGCGCGTCACCTTCAGGTCCTCGCGCTTCTCCAGCGCGAAGGCATGGGTGCAGCCTGAATCGAACCACACGTCGAGGATGTCGTTGACCTGGTCGAAGTCGGCGAGGTCGTAGCCGCCGGCTTTCAGGAAGCGCGAACCGTCATCAGCGTACCAGGCGTCGGCGCCTTCCTTCTCGAAGGCCTCTGCAATGGCGTTGTTCACGCGCTCGTCCTTGAGGATCTCGTTGGTGCCCTTCTTCACGAAGACCGCGATCGGCACGCCCCAGGCGCGTTGACGCGACACTACCCAGTCGGGGCGGTTGGCGATCATGCCGTTGATCCGGTTCTCGCCGGATTCCGGCACCCACTCGACGCTCTCGATGCCATGGAGCGCGCGCTGACGCAGGGTGTCGCCCTTGTCATCGAGCGGCTTGTCCATGGAGATGAACCATTGCGGCGTGTTGCGGAAGATCAGCGGCCCCTTCGAGCGCCAGGAATGGGGATACTGGTGCTTCAGGCGCCCGCGCGCGATCAGCGCGCCCACCTCGACCAGCTTCTTGATCACGGCTTCATTGGCACCGGCATCCTTGCCCTTGTCGTCGTAGATGCGTTCGCCCGCGAAGATTGGCACGTGCGGGAAATAGGACGAGTCCGGAGAGACTGTGTGCGGCACTTCCTTCATGCCGCAGGCAACGAACAGGTCTCGGTGCTTCACGTAGGTGTTGTAGTCGTCCGCGCCGTGGCCGGGAGCCGTGTGCACGAAGCCCGTGCCCGCATCGTCGGTGACGTAATCGGCCGGCAGTACCGGAACCGGGTAATCCCAGTAGCCGTCCGCGCCTTCCAGTCCGCGGAACGGATGGGCGCAGCGCTCCAGCATCACCGGCAGCACGTCCTTTACGCGCTCGTAAGCAGCCACGCGCGCAGCCGCGAATACATCGGCCGCGAGCTTGTCGGCGATGACGAGGCGGTCACCCACCTTGGCCCAGTTGTCGTCGGCGGCTTCCGTGACCCTGTAGAGGCCATAGGCGATGTTCTCGCCATAGGCGATGGCGCGGTTCGCCGGAATCGTCCAGGGAGTCGTCGTCCAGATCACCACCGACGCGCCGTCGAGATCGCCGTCCAGGGTATTTGTGATCCTGAACTTCACCCAGATCGTCGTGGAGGTCTTCTCGTGATACTCGACCTCCGCCTCGGCAAGCGCCGTCTTCTCGACGGAAGACCACATGACCGGCTTCGAGCCGCGATAGAGCTGGTCGCTCACCGCGAACTTGATGATCTCGCGGGCGATCTGCGCTTCCGCATCGTAGGACATGGTCTGGTACGGATTCGTCCAGTCGCCCTCGACGCCGAGGCGCTTGAACTCCTCGCGCTGCACGTCGATCCACTTCTCGGCGAAGGCCCGGCACTCGCGGCGGAACTCGACGATGTCCACGTCGTCCTTGTTCTTGCCCTTGGCCCGGTATTCCTCCTCGATCTTCCACTCGATGGGCAGTCCGTGGCAGTCCCAACCCGGAACATAATTGGAATCGAAGCCCAGCATGCCCTGGGAGCGGACCACGAGGTCCTTCAGGATCTTGTTGAGGGCGTGGCCGATATGGATGTTGCCATTGGCATAGGGAGGTCCGTCGTGCAGCACGAAGCGCGGACGGCCCTTCTGGACCTCGCGCAGGCGCTCGTAGAGCCTCTTCTCGTTCCAGCGCTGCAGGAGCAGCGGTTCCCGCTGTGGCAGGCCGGCCCGCATGGGGAACTCGGTCTGGGGCAGGAACAGGGTTTCGGAATAGTCGCGGGCGGCGCTTTCAGGCTTATCGGTCATGACGGTCAATCAGGTCTCGTGTGGCCCGGTTACAGGCGGGCGCATTAGGCTTCTCTTGAAGGGCGAACGGCTAGGATCCCGGACCTTCGCAGGTCATGCGAAAGCCGGGCCGATAATTCGCGCCGCGCCTATCCGGGCCGCCAGCAGGGCCTGAGAAACCATGGGCATAGGGAGCCTTTTAGCAGCGCCGGGGCGGATAATAAAGCGTGGTGATTCCGGGACATTGACTCAATTTGGATGATCACCGCCCTTGCTGTCATTCCCGGCCGGAGCACAGCGGAGGGGAAGGGAATCTATAGCGCTGACCGTGATCATGGATCCCCTTCCCGGTCCTGCGGACCGCCGGGGATGACACTGAACGACAAGCTGAGTCACTACCGCATCCTGTGGCCGCTCCCTATTTATGAGCGGAAACCAGCCTGACAGTCTCTGACAGGCGACGGCAGGAAGGATCACACCATGGCAGACTCGACCACCACGGCCGAACGGCGCTCCCGTGCAGGCTTCGACCTCTCGCCGCCAACCCCCGAGCAGTTCCGCGCTCTCGTGAACAACCTCGACGACGAGGAGCGCCGCGTTCTCCTGGAGCACGGCACGGAGCGCCCCTTCTGCGGCATCTTCAACGAGGCTAAGGACAAGGGCACCTATTGCTGCCGCCTCTGCGGGCTTCCTCTCTTCCATGCAGGCACCAAGTTCGAATCCGGCACCGGCTGGCCGAGCTTCTTCGACCCCATCGACCGTGACCACATCGCCTTCATCCGCGACACCAGCTACGGGATGGTCCGCACCGAGATCCGCTGCACCCGCTGCGAAGGCCATCTCGGCCACGTGTTCAACGATGGCCCTCCCCCGACCGGCGAGCGCTACTGCATGAATTCGGTTTCCATGCGCTTCGTGGCCGAGGGCGATCCGCTGCCGGACGAGCTCGGGCGAGGAGCACCGGAGGGCGAGGTCACGGGCTAAGGTCCGGCCATGGAGCCGAGCCGGCAGGACAGGGATACCAGGGCGGGCGCCGATTTCTACGCCCGCCTGCCAGTCTTCGATCACTTCTCCGATCTGACCGATCCCGGGCGCTACATGCCCGTTCCAGACGATTGGGTGCTCGGCCTCAGCGACATCGTCCGCTCCACTTCGGCGATCGGGGCGGGGCGCTACAAGGAGGTCAACACCGCTGCCGCCGCCGTCATCGCGGCGGTGGCCAACAAGCTGGGCACGAGTGAGTTCCCCTTCGTGTTCGGCGGCGATGGCGCGAGCTTCGCCCTGCCGGCCTCCCAATCCGGTCTTGCACAGGAAGCGCTGAGCGCCGTTGCGGCCTGGGTGCGGGACGCCTTCGGCTTCGAACTGCGCATCGCTCTCGTGCCGGTCTCAGAGATCAGAGCACAAGGCCACGACGTGCGCATCGCCCGGTTCTTCGCGTCGCCGGACGTGTCCTATGCCATGTTCGCGGGCGGCGGCCTGGCCTATGCCGAGGGGCAGATGAAGAGCGGCGCCTTCGCCATCCCTCCGGCGCCATCGGGCACCCTGCCCGACCTCTCGGGCCTGAGCTGCCGCTTCGACGAGATCCGGCCGGAACGCGGCGTCATACTCTCCCTGATCATCTTGCCCACCCCGGAAGCGGACATGGGGGCTTTCAACACCCTCATCAACAAGGTGCTCGCCCTGGCCGAGGGTCAGGAAGCCGGTCGCCCGCTGCCGGACAAGGGACCTCCGCTCGCGTCTCCTTTCCAAGGGTTCGGGATCGAGGCCAAGACGGTCAGGACGGGCGGGTTTCGCCTCTGGCCCGTGGCGCGGCTTGCCGCCGGGCGCCTGGCCGCGTTCATGATCTTCCGGACAGGCCGCTCGTTGGGCGGCTTCGATCCCGCCCGGTACCGCCACCAGCTCGTCAAGAACACGGACTTTCGCAAGTTCGATGACGGCCTGCGGATGACGCTTGACTGCACGCCTGCCCTCGCCGACCGGCTGGAGGCAATGCTGTCGGAAGCCGAGAAGCAAGGCATCGCCCACCACGGCCTGCACCGGCAGGAGGCGGCTCTCATGACCTGCTTCGTCCCCTCGCCCACCCGAGCCGACCACATTCATTTCGTCGACGGCGCCATGGGCGGCTACGCCATGGCCGCGCAGGCGATGAAGCCTGCTGTCTAGAGCATCGTCATCCCGGACGGCGCAGCCGATCCGGGATCGGGTGCAGAATCTGGCTCGGGGCTCCCTCTCCCTGAGGGAGAGGGTTGGGGTGAGGGGTTAGTGTCCTGTCCGGATAAACCTGTAACCCCTCACCCGCGCCTCCGGCGCGACTTCTCCCACAAAGAGAGGTGAAGAGGCGCCATTCTCGTCCGACGATCCCGGAGCCTCGCTGCGCTCCGTCCGGGATGACGACTGACGAATTCACCCAATCATCGACACTGTCTGGTCCTCAGCAAGCATCCGCTTCGCCTCCACCGAATCCCGGTCCATCTGGGCGATCAGCGCCTCGATGCCGTCGAACCGCTCCTCGCCGCGAATCCAGCCGATGAACTCCACGTCCATGATCTGCCCATAGAGATCACCGGCGAAATCGAAGAGGTGCACCTCGAGCAGCGGCGCTCCGTTGTCGAAGGTCGGGCGGCGGCCGAAGCTGGCAACGCCGTCCACGGGAGTACCGCCAACCGATGCCCGCACTGCATAGATGCCGTGCCGCAGTCGGCAATCGTCGGCAAGGCGCATGTTGGCCGTCGGGTAGCCTAGCTGCCGGCCGCGCTTGTCGCCATGGCGCACTTCGGAGCGGACAAACCAGCGATAGCCGAGGAGCCGGTTGGCATTGGCGATATCGCCTGCTTCGAGGGCAGCCCGGATGGCGCTGGAGGAGACCGGCTCCGTGCCCTCGACGATGGCCGGAGCTATGATGCAGTCGAGCCCCCGCTCCCGGCACAGCTCCCTCATGCGATCCGGATTGCCCTCCCGCGCCCGGCCGAAGTGAAAGTCATGGCCGATCACGACGCCCGACAGTTCCAGGTCCTTCGCCAGCAGGTCCACGAAGCCCGCGGCCCTGAGCGCGGCGAGCGATCCGTCGAAGCGCCTTTGAAACACACCTGCGAGGCCGAGACGCGCGAAGATCGCGAGCTTCACCGGCTCCGGCGTCAGGCGGAACAACGGTCTGTCAGGCTGAAAAAAGGTGCGCGGATGCGGCTCGAAGGTCACGACGGCAGCGGGCCGTCCGGAGTTCAGAGCCATGCTCAGGAGATGGCGGTGCCCGCGATGCACCCCGTCGAAATTGCCGATGGCCGCCACGGCGCCCTTGAGGCTCTCGGGCACAGGCTCGCCATCGCGGCAGATCGCGAAGGGGGTGGGCATCAGGGGAGAACCTCGGAACTCATCTGGGACTGGTCGGTGCCGCGCGACCCTGTCGAAAAGCACCCGATGGGTCAAGCCCGTTCGCCTCGACGTGCTTGAACGGAAAGCCTACATTGTTGCACGATCTCGAAGAACGTTCTGGAATGCTCATGCTTAAGGCTTTTGCGCTTGTCCTTGCGACCTTCGGACTCTTGTGGCTGGCTTTGTACATCTGGGGCCAGACCGAGCACGGAAAATAGACTACTGCCTGGATGCAGGCGGTGTTTGGGATTACGAGCAGAAGAAATGCAGCGGGGCCAGACCAGGCTACGATGGCCCGTGACCGGGCTTACCAGGACAGCACGTCCGTAAAACCAGTCGGCCGAACCGGCTGCCGGCCCACCCAATCCTGCACGTGATCGGAAACCAGATCGCCCTTGTGGAGGCCAAGCTCCTCCGCGTGGATGCCGCGGGCGATCATCAGGGCGTCGATGCCGAAGCCCACGGCGCCTGCGATGTCTGTACGGATCGCGTCGCCGACCGCCAGCACCCTCTCCTTCGGGATCGGATGCCCCGCCAAATCGGACGCTAGGGCGAGAGCCCGCTCATAAACCGGCCGGTGAGGCTTGCCGGCATAGAAGACCTCGCCGCCCATCTCCTCGTAGGCGAGCGCGATGGTGCCCGCGCAGGGCAGGATCATGTGGCCGCGCTCGACCACGAGATCGGGATTGGCGCAGACCATCAGAAGATTGCGCCGGCGCATGGCCTCGAGCTGCGGACGGTAATCCTCGACCGTCTCCTCCTCGTCATTGTCGAAGCCGGAGCAGACCACGTAATCCGCCTCGTCGATCGAGCCGAAGCGCACGTCGAGGCCGCCATAGATCGGCATGTCGCGGGGCGGACCGATATGATGCACCACCTTGTCGATACGCTCCTGGATGGCGAGCCGGGTCAGGTCGCCGGAGGTGACGATGGCGTCATAGGCCGAGCGGGGCACCTGGAACCCGTCGAGCTGCGTTCCCACCGAGGCGCCGGGGCGCGGGGCGTTGGAGACGAGGACCACCCGCCCGCCTTTGGCACGGAAGCGCGTGAGCGCATCGCTTGCGGCCTCATAGGCTTTCACGCCGTTATGCAGCACGCCCCACACATCGCAGAGGATGAGAGCGTAGCGGTCAGCGAGGGGCTGCAGCCCCTCGACGTGAAGGGGACGGGGCAGGGCGGTCATGGGTCTCACTAGCATGTCGTGCGGACCCGAAGGGCCGCGTCAGCGAAAAGTGGCCCCGGTTTTCCGGGTCACACGATGCGCACGTCAAGATGATAGACCCGGGCGGGTAGGCCCTGGCGCGCCGTGAGTCAACCGGCGCGGCGCAGACGTGTTGGCGCATCCTCCAGGCCGAAGGGGCGCGGGAGCTCCTGCTCGCCGGCGATCTCCGGCTTGACCGGACGCGGCGCCGCAAAGGCGAACCCCTGCGCGAGCGGGATCCCGAGATCATTGAGAACCGGCACCATGTCGTCCTGATCCACCCGCTCGGCAATCAGCCGGATTCCCTGGCGGCGCAGCGTGGGGGCGAAATCCCGCACGTCGAGTTCAGGTCCCGCATAGCGTCCGTCCTCCCGCTCGGCTGCCTTGATCAGCAGATCGGCCGGAAGCTTCATGAAACGGACTCCCAGGTCCGCGAGCGCCTGCGGATCGAAGCGGAGATCGGCGGCGCGGTCGAGGGAGAACGGCACGCCGCGCTCCCGCAGGGTCGACAGCGCGGCCTTGAGGTCGGCATCGAGATGGCGCCAGCTGTGCTGGGGCAACTCCAGGACGATCCTGCCGAGGATGTCGGGCGAGGAATCGAGCAACCCGGCAAGCGACCACAGGAAGCCCGGCTCGACGATGGCATGCGCCGACAGGTTCACCCCCACGATGGCCTCGCTGCCGCGGGCCATGAGATGGCGGGCGATGGCCATGGCGCGGATCAGGATCCGCCGGTCGAAATCGGACGCACGGCCGGAGCATTCCAGGATGGGCAGAAATTCCGCCGGCGCCAGCAGGGTCCCGTCCGCCAGACGCAGCCGCGCCAGCACCTCATAGAAGCGGATCTTGGCCTGCGGCAGCGACACGACGGGCTGCAGGTGCAGCTCGATCCTGTCCGCCTCGAAGGCCTGGGTAACGAGCCTGATCCGGCTCGCCTCATCGGCCGAGAGCCTGCGAATGGAAGGCAGCAGGGACGGTTCGGGAAAGCTTTCAGGGCCGACCACTGAGCCCCCCACAAGCGTCAGGGCAGGCTTGCCGCGCGGCGCCGGGACAACCTGGGCGGCGCTCTCCGGCGCACCCGCAGTCCTGGCGAGTTCGCGCAGGAGCCCAGCCGCTCCTTCTCCCGCTCTCCTGCTTGGTATCCGTGCAGGTGCCGGCGCAACGCTCATCGTGTTCTCATAACCGTTCAGCCAATCGGATACGGAATGCAGGCCAGCCTCGGCCTGCTGCCGAAGCAAGAGGATACCGCCGATCACCATCGTGATCAGAACGGCAAAGACCGGCATGACGAGCCCTGCCTCCATGGGCACATAGGCCGCAGCGGATGCCATCAGAAAGGCTGGCGTGAAGGCGAGCAAAACCGCCCTCCGGCCCTTCAGGACCGGATTCATTTTCTTGTTGGTGACCATGGGTGCCCCCGCTCCCCTGGCTCGGGGCTGATGCCCGAATCAGTGTCTTAACCGAATGTGAATCACGGCGAATCGGGAGGCAAGTTTCGTATTCCCGCAATGGACATTTTCGCGCAACCGCGCGTTGCTCGCTCAGAGTCTGCAAGACAGTTTGGAAAGGGCGTATCGATGGAAGAACCTCGCAAGGATCTGCTCATGCAGGTTGAGGGAATGACCTGCCAGGGCTGCGTCAACTCGGTTACCAAGGCGATCCAGCGGCTGGATCCCGGCGCCAGGGTCGAGGTGGATCTGGATCATGGACGCGTGCATGTGGTCACCACGGCGCAGGCCCTCGAAGTGACCCAGGCGCTGAATGCCGCCGGCTATGAAGCGACCGGCATGACGATGTAGTTCAAGGGTTGCGCCCGGCTCATGGCTTGGCGCAAAGATCCTTTTGCCGCGCCCTGAAACGGCTGCTAGGCTCCCCACCAGCCATTTCCGGGGAAAAGCCATGACCGCCCAGATATCCAGAGCCGCCAACGACTCCCTCGCGCCCAACGACCTTGAGGCTTGGTGGCTTCCGTTCACGGCGAACCGCTCGTTCAAGCAGCGGCCCAGGATGATCGCCCGTGCCAAGGGCATGTACTACTACACGCCCGAAGGCCTCGAGGTGATCGACGGCGCGGCCGGTCTCTGGTGCTGCAACGCGGGCCACAACCGGGACGAGATCACGCAGGCCATCCAGGCCCAGGCCGAGGAACTCGACTACTCGCCGGCCTTCCAGTTCGGCCATGCGGGCGGCTTCGCACTCGCGTCTCGCCTTGCCCAGCTCGCCCCCGGCGACCTGAACCACGTGTTCTTCTGCAACTCCGGCTCCGAGGCCGTGGACACGGCTCTCAAGGTCGCGCTCGCCTACTGGAACGCCAAGGGCCACGGCAGCAAGACGCGCCTGATCGGCCGCGAGCGCGGCTATCACGGCGTCGGCTTCGGCGGCATCTCGGTGGGCGGCATCGTCAAGAACCGCCAGTTCTTCGGCTCACTGCTGGCGGGCGTCGACCACCTGCCCCACACCTACAACCGCGAACAGCAGGCCTTCTCCCGCGGCGAGCCCGAATGGGGAGCGCATCTGGCGGACGAGCTGGAGCGCATCGTGGCGCTGCACGACGCCTCCACCATCGCGGCCGTGATCGTCGAGCCGATGGCCGGCTCCACCGGCGTGCTGGCGGCGCCCAAAGGCTATCTCAAGCGCCTGCGCGAGATTTGCGACAAGCACGGCATCCTGCTGATCTTCGACGAGGTCATCACCGGTTTCGGCCGCCTCGGCACCGCGTTTGCCGCCGAGCGCTACGGCGTCATCCCGGACATGATCACCTTCGCCAAGGGGGTGAATTCCGGTGCCGTGCCCATGGGCGGCGTTCTGGTGCGCCAGGGGCTCTACGACACCTTCATGAAGGGTCCGGAGCACATGATCGAGCTCTTCCACGGCTACACCTATTCCGGCCATCCGCTCGCCTGCGCGGCCGCGCTCGCCGCCCAGGACATCTACAGGGACGAGAAGCTGTTCGAGCGCGCCAAGACCTTGGAGCCGGTCTGGGCCGATGCGATCCACGGGCTGAAGAGCCTGCCGAACGTGCTCGACATCCGCACCATCGGGCTTGTGGGCGCCATCGACCTCGCCTCGCGGCCCGATGCGGTGGGCGCCCGCGCCTTCGAGGCCATGGACCGTGGCTTCCAGGACCACGGCATCATGATGCGCATCACCGGCGACACCATCGCCCTCTCGCCGCCGCTGATCATCACCGAGGAGCAGATCGGCGAGATCGTCGAGAAGCTGACCAAGGTGATCCGGGCGGTGGCTTAGCACAAAACCCTATCTCATCGTCATGGCCGTCCCCGGACTTGATCCGGGGATCAGTCCCGGCCATCCACGTTTTCAGACCGTTATGTCTGTTTCCATCCTCATCCTGAGGAGCAGACGAAGTCTGCGTCTCGAAGGATCGTCCAGTGCCCTCTGGAACCTCCTCCGAGACGGCCGCTTCGCGACCTGCTCAGGATGAGGGTGGAGAGGCGGATAGGAAGACGTGGATCCCCGGAACAAGGCCGGTGATGACGAAGAGGATGTCATTCCCGGCCGGAGCGTAGCGAAGGGGAAGGGAATCCACCCACACGTTCGGCGCTATGGATCCCCTTCCCGCGCCTGCGGCGCGCCGGGGATGACACGAAACCGCAACAACCCTTGCCCCTCCCCGCCGCAGGGAGTAGGACCGCAGCACGTTTTTTCCAACCCAACGGCTGCTGTAAGAACCCATGTCCAAGGCCGACACGATCAAGGCCCGCGCCCCGCGCGGCTTTGCCGACCGCACTCCCGCCGACCTCGCCGCCACCGAGCGCATGCTCGCGGCGATCCGCGAATCCTATGAGCTCTACGGCTTCGAGGGCGTCGAGACGCCCTTCGTCGAGTACACCGACGCGCTCGGAAAATTCCTGCCCGACCAGGATCGGCCCAACGAGGGCGTTTTCTCCTTCCAGGACGACGACGAGCAGTGGCTGTCGCTCCGCTACGACCTGACCGCGCCGCTCGCCCGCTACGTGGCCGAGAATTTCGATGCCCTGCCCAAGCCCTATCGCAGCTACCGGGTCGGCTGGGTGTTCCGCAACGAGAAGCCGGGCCCCGGCCGCTTCCGCCAGTTCATGCAGTTCGACGCCGACACGGTGGGCGCCGCCTCCGTCGCGGCGGATGCGGAAATCTGCATGATGGCTGCCGACACAATGGAGCGGCTTGGTCTCAAGCGCGGCGACTTCATCATCAAGATCAATAACCGCAAGGTTCTCGACGGCGTGCTGGAGGCCATCGGCCTCGGCGGAGAGGACAAGGCCGGCCAGCGCCTCACAGTGCTGCGCGCCATCGACAAGCTCGACCGGCTCGGGCCTGAGGGCGTGAGCCAGCTTCTCGGCGCTGGCCGCAAGGACGAAAGCGGCGACTTCACGAAAGGCGCAGGCCTTGGGCCTGCTGCCATCGAGCGCGTGCTCGCCTTCACCGCCGCCAAGGGCGCGAACAATGCGGCGACGGTCGAGAACCTGCGCAAGGTGGTCGGCTCCTCGGCCCGCGGCCTGGAAGGCGCGAACGAGCTTGCGGAGATCGCCTCCCTCGTCACATCCTCGGGATATGAAAATCGCGTGACCATCGACCCCTCCGTGGTGCGCGGCCTCGAATATTACACCGGTCCCGTCTACGAGGCCGAACTGACCTTCCAGGTTCAGGACGAGGACGGGCGTCCCGTCCGCTTCGGCTCGGTCGGCGGCGGGGGGCGCTATGACGGCCTTGTGGGCCGCTTCCGCTCCGAGCCTGTTCCGGCCACCGGCTTCTCCATCGGCGTGTCCCGCCTGCTCTCGGCCCTGCAGATGGTGAAAAGCCCCATCGTATCGGGCTCCGAAAAGCCTGGCCCGGTGGTGGTGCTCGTCATGGACCGCGACCAGATCGCCGCCTACCAGCGCATGGTTTCCACCCTTCGTCAGGCGGGCATCCGGGCCGAGCTCTATCTCGGCTCCTCGGGCATGAAGGCGCAGATGAAATACGCCGACCGGCGGCAGAGCCCCTGCGTGATCATCCAGGGCTCCAACGAGCGCGAGCGTGGCGAGGTCGAGATCAAGGACCTGATCGAGGGCGCCAAGGCTGCGAGGGCAATCGCCTCGAACGAGGAATGGAAGGCCGCCCGCCCGGCGCAGTTCTCGGTGTCCGAGGCCAAGCTGGTCGAAGCCGTTCGCGAGGTTCTCGCCCGCCATTTCGGATAACCTTGGCCGTTCGGGAACCCCGATGCTAACCTTCGGGTTGTCTCGGAAGCTTGACCATCAGGAGATGACTATGGCGAAGGACAAGAAGAGCGGCAGTAAAGCAAAGAAGAGCACCGGCAAGAGCACGGGCACGAAACTGGCCAAATCGGCCAAGAAGTCGGGCCTGATGGATCTGATCAATTCGGAACTCGGGCGCGAGATCCTGGCCGATGCGCTCATCGCCGCCGCAGGTGCGGCCGCCGCTGCCCTCACCAAGACCCGCACCGCCAAGAGGGCCGGCGCGGCTGTGGCCGATGCGGGCTCCCAGACGGCCGACCTGACCCAGACGGCCGCCGGTGCCGTCGCCGGTGTCGTAACGGAAGCAGCCCGTCACTTCCTGCCCCCGAGCCTCATGGGCGAAGAGGGTGGCTCGGACAAGGGCAAGGCGGAGCCCAAGAAGGTCAAATACGTGAACCGCTCCAGCGACACCAGCAAGCGCAAGACAACGAAGGCCAAAAGCGATACGGCCGGGAAGCACTGAGTTTCAGCTCGAACCTGTCATCCCTGACGGCGTAGCCGATCCGGGATCGCGTGCAGGATGAGGCGCGCGAACCCTCCCCCCATCCAGATCGGGAACACCCGATCTGGACATTCCTCGCACCCAAGTCGGCAACATCCGACTTGGGTACGGGAGAGAGCATGGGGCATGTTCTCACTTTGTTCCTGAGAGTCAAGCTAAGCTCGGCTATATCTGTGCTCATCCTCGCCCAACGAGGGGCGCGCTCGCGAGGCGTCGCAGCACTGGGGCGGGGAGCGGCCCCGCCGCAGGCTTCGCACCCCTGTGGTCGCGGGAGGTCGATCCTGGCATGCCTCCAGGTCCACCTGCAACAAACCGCGCGTGACGAGCAGCTTGGCTCTCACTTCTCACCATCACACATCGAGCCGGGCTGCCCGACGCGCCACCCTCGACACACCTCAAGGCTCGCAGCTCACGCTGCGGGCCCACAGGTGCTGGCTGTTTGACAGAGACATTCACCGAAAGCGTCACACCAATGGCAAAGCCCCGTGAAGCATGCCCCGTCCTCCCGTTCACCCTTCCGGTGGAAAACAATCGCCTTCGAGCCTGAGCATTGCTAGAGAGCATGCCAGCATAAGGGATTGGGCTAGGCCAGTGACGGAGACGGATGCCATTGTTGCGCTGATCGCGCTGTTCGAGCGCGAGGGTTATGCGCGTGTCGAGCCGCCGGTCCTCCAGCCTGCGGACGTGTTCATCGACCTGTCGGGCGAGGATATCCGGCGGCGCATGTTCGTGACGCAGGATGCAGCCGGCACTGAGCTGTGCCTGCGGCCCGAATACACCATTCCCGTCTGCCTCCAGCATCTCGTCCAGCGCGGCGCCGAGCCCCTTGGCTATTCCTACGGCGGACCGGTCTTCCGCATGCGCACCGGAGAGAGCGGCGAGTTCCTCCAGGCCGGATTGGAGTCCATCGGCCGGACGGATGTGTCGGCAGTGGATGCTGAGATCCTGGCGCTCGCCCTAGAAGGGCTCGCCCGGATCGGCGGCCCCGCCCCGGTCGTGAAGCTCGGCGACATGGGTCTCCTGCATGCCCTGATCGACGCCCTCGGCGTTGCACCGGCCGCCAAGCGGCGGGTGATCCGCGCCATCGTGTCGGGCCAGGGCCTGGAGAGCCTCGCTGAGCCCGACGGACCGGGGAGCCAAGAGCACGCGGGCCTTCTCGCCGCCATCGAAGGGCAGGCCCCCCAGGCGGCCAAGGCCTTCGTCGAGGACATCCTGTCGATTGCGGGCATCGCCCGGGTTGGCGGACGCAGCGCTGGCGAGATTGCCGAGCGCTTCCTGGCCCGCGCCGCGAACCGCACAGGTCTGCCGGACGAGGCTAGGCAGGTGCTTGAGCGCTATCTCGCCATCAGCGGCGATCCGGATCAGGCAGCTCACGCGGTCCGGGCACTGGCCAGGGACGCGGGCCTCGACATCGGCCCGGCCCTGATCCTGTTCGAGGAGCGCACCGGCTTCATGGCCGCGCGGGGCCTCGACGTCCGCGGCTTCTCGTTTGCCGCCACCTTCGCCCGCAATCTCGACTACTATACGGGCTTCATCTTCGAGGTGCAGAACCCGCGCCGCAGCGATGGCAAGCCGGTCGTGGGCGGCGGGCGCTATGACCGCCTCCTGGAGCACCTGGGCGCCGAGGCGCCGATCCCGGCCGTCGGATGCTCCTTCTGGCTCGACCGCATCGTGGGGAGGCCCTGATGACCCAATCCCCTCTCATCCTGGCCGTTCCCTCCAAGGGGCGCCTGCAGGAGAACGCGGCTGCGTTCTTTGCCCGCGCCGGCCTTGTCTTCACCCAGTCCCGCGGGGCGCGCGATTATCGCGGCACGCTGGCGGGCGTGCTCGACGTGGAGGTTGCGTTTCTGTCGGCCTCCGAGATCGTCAGCCAGCTGAGCTCGGGCACGGCCCATCTCGGCATCACCGGCGAGGATCTCGTCCGCGAGCAGATCCCGGATGCGGACACCGCCGTCGAGCTGCTGACGCCGCTGGGCTTCGGCCATGCCAATGTGGTCGTGGCCGTGCCGCAGGCCTGGATCGACGTGCGCAGCATGGCCGACCTCGACGAGGTGGCGGCCGACATCCGTGCCCGTCACGGCACCAAGATGCGGGTGGCGACGAAATACGTGAACCTCACCCGCCGCTTCTTTGCCGAGAAGGGCGTGTCGGACTACCGGATCGTCGAGAGCCTGGGGGCCACGGAAGGCGCGCCTGGAGCCGGCTCGGCGGAACTGATCGTCGATATCACCACCACTGGCGCGACGCTTGCCGCCAACGCCCTGAAAATCCTCGACGATGGTGTGATGCTGCGCTCCGAGGCCAACCTCGTCGCCTCCGCCCGGGCGCCCTGGACCGACCGGGCCAAGGCCGCCGCCACGGCCGTGCTGACGCGCATCGCCGCCGAGGAGGAAGCGCGCACGAGCCGTGAGGTTCGGGCTTGCCTCGATCCGGCGAAAGCCTCGGCCCTGGCGCCGCTCGCCAAGGAGCATGGCGCAACCCTCCCCTATGGCAATGCCCTAGGACGCGAGATCGTGCTCCATTGCCGGACTGCGAAGGTGTTCGACATCGTGACGGCCCTGCAGAACCTCGGAGCCCAGGACATCTCCGTTCGGGCCTTCGATTATCTGTTCCGCCCCACGAACGCCCTGACCGAGCGGCTGCTGCGTCGAATTGGCTAGGTGCGCTTTCTCACGCAAGGATAGGACAACATCACGAGAGTATCGGGCCCAAAAGTGGACACCACTTTTGGGATCTACCCCGATAATTCTTAATGAGCGCATTGATTCATGCGGAAAACCGTGGCCACTTTTCCGCACGATGCGCTTGGGCGTTGCCTCAACGCTCAAGGACCCTTATGGTCCGGGCGTTTTTCCGTTTTAGAGGTTCCGATGAACGCGCTTCGACTTGCGACATGCTTGGTGGCTCTGGCCGCCGCTTCGGGAGCTCATGCCCAGTCAGCCGCCGCAACCCTCGGCCGCCCGGTTGGCCCGACCCGCCAGGTAGACACCAAGGTTCCGCAGCCCGGCCAGACAGGCAAGGTCTTCCCGCTGAATTCGTCCTGGGTGGCGGTCAGCCTGAACGGCAGGTCCTTTACCGGCGAGCGTCCGAGCTTCAGGCTCGACGACCAGATGCGCGCCACCGGCTTTGCCGGCTGCAACACCTATGCGACCGCAGCCTACCCGCTGCGTGAGCAGGTCCTGGCCGTCGGCCCCTTCGCCCTGACAAAGAAGAGCTGCGACAAGTCCGCCATGGCCATCGAGCAGTCCTTCCTCGTGGCGCTCCGCTCCTCAGGCAAGTGGGACATTCAGGGCCGCAACCTGATCATTCAGACCCAGAACGGCGGTCAGCTGGTCCTGGAGCGCGCGCTCTAAGGCTAGATGCGATGCGAACGAAAAGGCCGGCTTCAAGCCGGCCTTTTCCGTTTGCGCTCGGAATAAGGCGTCATCCCGGACGGAGCACAGCGACGATCCGGGATCGCTGGACAAGTGCAGCACTGTCATCCCGGGCTCCGCTGCGCGGCCCCCGGGATCCATAACCGCCGACGTCTCAGAAGAGGGAGAGGCGCGTTGCACCTCTGTCTGCCCCGTCAGCATTTATGGATCCCCGCCTGCGCGGGGATGACAGCCGTGAGGATCCAGCGCCACAGCCTGCACCCGATCCCGGATCGGCTCCGCCGTCCGGGATGACGCTTTGGATTACTCCGCAGGCTCGGCCTGACGCAGGTCGACGGGAGTGGACAGGCCGCCCTCCGTCCTCTTCATGTCGATGCGCCGGTCGTGATAGGCCGCGAGAGTCGAGCGGTGGCCGATGGAGACCACGGTCGTCTGCGGCAGCTTCTCCTGGATGATCCGGTAGACTTCCGCCTCAGTGGGCTCGTCGAGGGCAGCCGTCGCCTCGTCCAGGAACAGCCAGTCGGGCTTGGCCAGGAGCGCACGGGCGACCGCAAGGCGCTGCTGCTCGCCGAGCGACAGGGTCTGGGCCCAGGCCCGCTCCTCGTCGAGGCGCTCTGCGATCTGCGGCAGCTTGGCCGACCGCAGCGCCTCCGCGATCTGCGCATCGGTGTAGGTATCGGCCTTGCCCGGATACGTCACGGCATCGCGCAGCGTGCCGATGGGAATGTAGGGCCGCTGCGGCAGGAGCATCATGGTCTGCCCCTCCGGCACCAGAACCTCGCCCTCGCCGAAGGGCCAGATGCCGGCGATCGCGCGGAACAGGGTTGACTTGCCCGAGCCCGACGGGCCGGTCATCAGCGTGCGCTCACCCGGACGGAAGGCGAGACCGTCGGCATGCAGGAGAGCGCTGCCGTCAGGCAGGCGCACGTCAAGATTCTGCAGGCGCAGCTCGCGTCCGGGCACCTCCGAAATGGCAAGCTTGCTCTCGCCGCCGACCCGCTGGGCCGACGCAATGGCGCCCTCGAAGGTGGTGAGACGGTCGAGCACGGCCTTGTAGTCGGCGAGCGTGGTGTAGATCGTGATGAAGTAGGTAAGCGCCGACTCCACCCGCGAGAAGGCGCCGACCACCTGCTGCATCTGGCCGAGCGAGATCTTGCCGATGAAGTAGTAGGGCGCCGTGAGGATGTAGGGCACCACCACATTGGCCTGGAAATAGGCCGAGGTGAAGGTGTTGAGCTTAATGAGGCGGACGACGATCCGCATGTAGTTGTCGACGATCTGGCCGAAGCGCCGGGCAATGCCCTCCCGTTCGGCCGGCTCGCCGGACAGAAGCGCCACCTGCTCGGTGTATTCACGCAGGCGCGCCAGTGAGAAGCGGTAGTTCGCCTCCACCCGCTCCTGCTCGAAGTTGAGGGCGATAAGCGGGCGGCCGATCAGGTGTGTCACCCAGGTGCCGAGAATCGCGTAGCCGGCGCAGACCCACACCAGAAGGCCCGGCACCTCCACGTTCGTGCCCGGGAAGGTGAAGCCGGCAGAGATGGTCCAGAGGATCGCCACGAAGGAGACCAGGGTCGCGGCCTGGTTCATCAGGCCGACCGAGAGCGAATAGGTGCTCTCGACGAACTTTCGCAGGTCTTCCGAGATGCGCTGGTCCGGGTTGTCGGCACCGCGACCGAGAAGCTGCATCCGGTAATGGGCGCCGTCGCCCAGCCATTCACCGACGTAATAGGTGTTGAGATAGGCGCGCCAGCGGATGGTGAGCACGTTCTGCAGCAGCACTTCCGTGAGCGCGATGGCCACGAAGACGGCGGCGAGCGGCGTGAAGATGACGAAGAGCTGATACCAGAAGGCCGCCGCATCCTTAGCCTCCAGGGCATTGAACATGTCGCGCGAGAAGAAGCTGAGGCGGACATTGAGGGCAACCTGGGCAAGGTTGATCGCAATGAGGAAGCCGATCATCCAGGTGCCGATCGTGCCCTCCCGTGCCCGCACGAGTCCGATGAACGGGATGCGGATGACGCTGTCGGCCTGGGATTCGAGATAGCGGTCGGCGATCCGGCAGATGGTGCGCACCACGGGCACATAGGCGAGGCTGAAGATAAGGGCTCCGAACGCCGTCGCGCCGAGGGCAGCAGACGGCGGTGGAACGTAGCCCGTGTAGTCGCCGGTGATGACGCCAGCCCGAGCACCCAGGATCAGTGCGACGAGCACCAGATGCGTGGCTGAGAGCATCACGAGGAAGATGCGCAGGAACTTCGGGATGGTCCGCCCGATGAACATCACCCCGGCCAAAGCCAAGGTGGAGAGGGGCAGGTAGAACGGAACAGCGACGGCTCCAGACACGGAGGCTGCAAGAACTACCAATCCTAAGAGTGCCAGCACGAGGCTCGCCTTGATCATACGCATCTCCTGCCAGGATCCCTGCCCCGGCTCTTAGAAACTCAAGGCAGCCGGATCAATGGCGCTTGTGGCGAAAGAAAGGAGGAACTTCCTCCTTGGGCAAGCGATAGCAGCCTTGTGACAACGGCAACAGGCACTTAAATCCGGGCAAACGTTCTTCAAATCAAATTGTCCTATTTAAAGAACGAAACCGTTGACTTAGAGAACGGGATGGCTCATGTGTCATATCGACCTAAGACGAAAGTTTCCGAAGGCGAGTTCATGAACGCCCCTCTTGGCTATATCGGCAGCACGCCGGCACAGCGCCTGATTCCGGCACAGCCCATCGTTCGACTGGAAAAGGTCTCGAAGACTTTTCCCGGACGGGACGGCCAGCCGGTGACGGCTCTCCGCGAGATCGACCTTATCGTGCCGCAGGGCTCCATCCTCGGCGTGATCGGCCGCTCCGGCGCGGGCAAGTCGACCCTGATCCGCCTCGTGAACGGCCTGGAGAAGCCGAGCTCCGGCAAGGTGATCGTGGACGGCGCCGACATCGCGGCCCTGCCCGAAGCGGCGCTTCGCCATGCACGCCGCTCCATTGGCATGATCTTCCAGCACTTCAACCTGCTCTCCTCGCGCACGGCCGCTCAGAACATCGCTCTGCCGCTTGAGGTGGCAGGCTACGACAGGTCAGAGATCCGGACGCGGGTCGAGGAGCTTCTCGCCCTCGTCGGCCTCTCCGACAAGCGCAACCGTTACCCGTCCGAACTGTCCGGCGGTCAGAAGCAGCGCGTCGGCATCGCCCGCGCGCTCGCCACCAAGCCCAAGGTTTTGCTCTCGGATGAGGCGACCTCGGCCCTCGACCCGGAGACCACCCGGTCGATCCTCGACCTGCTCGCACGCATCAACGACGAACTCGGGCTCACCATCCTGCTCATCACCCACGAGATGGCGGTGATCCGCAACATCGCCCGCGAGGTCGCGGTGATCGAAGGCGGCCGCATCGTCGAGCAGGGCGACGTGTTCGAGGTCTTCACGCGACCGCAGCACGAGGTCACCCGCTCCTTCCTGGCCGACGAGTCCGGTCGCGCATTGCCGCCCTATGTGCAGAGCAGACTCACATCCGAAGCGGCGCCCGGCAGCCAGGCCGTCATCCGCATCGGCTTCCGCGGGCCCCATGCCACCGATCCGGTTCTCGCGCGGCTCGCCCGCGATCTCGACATCGAGGCCAACATTCTGTCCGGCTCGGTGGACGAGATCGCAGGACGCCCCTTCGGCACCTTGGTCGTGGGCGTGCCGGAAGCATCGCTCTCCACCACCCTCGACTTTCTGAAGAAGCACGGTCTCGACACGGAGGTCCTCGGCTATGTCGCCTGAGATGATCAATCTCATCGCCGCCTCCACCGGCGAAACCCTCTACATGGTCGCGGTCTCGGCCTTGATCGCAACGCTCTTCGGGCTGCCGCTCGGCGTCTTCCTTGCCACGTCCGGCAAGGGTGAGCTGTTCGCGGCCCCCTGGATCAACCGTGTGCTTGGTGTCATCGTCAACGCCACGCGCTCCACGCCCTTCATCATCCTTGTGGTGGCGATCATTCCGTTCACGCGCCTGATCGCCGGCACGTCCATCGGCACCAACGCCGCCATCGTGCCGCTGACGATCGCTGCTACGCCGTTCATCGCACGGCTCATCGAGGGCGCGATCCGCGAGGTGGATCAGGGCCTCACCGAGGCGGCGCGCGCCTTCGGCGCCAGCCCGCTGCAGATCGTCTTGAAGGTTCTGATCCCGGAGGCCTTTCCCGGCATCGTGCTCGGCCTGACGCTCGCCATCGTGTCGCTGCTCGGCTTCTCGGCCATGGTGGGCGCGGTCGGCGGCGGAGGTCTCGGCGATCTCGGCATCCGCTACGGCTATCAGCGCTTCATGCCCGAGATGATGCTCGCCGTGGTGGTCGTCCTCATCGTCCTCGTCCAGGCGGTGCAGAGCATCGGCGACCGCCTGGCCCGCCGCCTCAACAAGCGCATCCGCCACGCCTGATGATCTAAAAAAGTTCGCACAAGGAGTACCAAAGATGTTCCTGAAGAAACTCGGCCTCGCCACCATTCTGTCTCTCGCTGCCCTGCCGGCTCTCGCGCAGCAGACGCAGACCGTCCGCATCGGCGCCACGCCCGGTCCGCATGCGCAGATCCTGGAGGCCGTGAAGCCGATCGCCGCCAAGAAGGGTGTCGACATCAAGATCGTCGAATTCTCCGATTACGTGGTACCGAACACGGCGCTTGCCGGCGGCGACATCGAGGCGAACTCGTTCCAGAACCAGCCCTATCTCGACAACCAGGTGGCCGACCGCGGCTACAAGATCGAGAGCGTGGCGCTCACCGTGAACTTCCCGATCGGCATCTACTCCAAGAAGCACAAGAGCCTTGAGGCGCTGCCGAACGGCGCGACGATCTCGATCCCGAACGATCCGACCAATGGCGGCCGCGCTCTCATCCTTCTGCAGGACAAAGGTCTCATCAAGCTCAAGGAAGGCACAGGCTACAAGCCGACGCCTCTGGACGTGACCGACAATCAGAAGAAGATCAAGTTCGTCGAGATCGAAGCCGCCCAGGGACCGCGCGTGCTCGCCGACGTGGACGCCGCCGTCATCAACACCAACTACGCGACATCGGGCGGTCTCGATCCGGTGAAGGATCCCATCGCCCGCGAGAACCCGAAGGGTCCTTATGTCAACATCATCGCCGTGCGCAGCGAGGACAAGACCAAGCCGTGGGTGAAGGCTCTCGTCGAGTCGTATCATACCCCCGAGGTGAAGGCCTTCATCGAAGAGAAGTTCAAGGGCTCGGTTCTGACCTCCTGGTAAGCATCGTCCACCCCTGACACCTGTGGAAAGCCGGCTCTTGGAGCCGGCTTTTTCATCTCTGCCGACGCGGCGGCATCCCGTCCCCGCCACGCAGTCGCCCTTTGCTTATCGGCTTTCAGGCCCTACCTCCCTGCCGCACGATCAACGGAGCAGCCGATGTCCAGCACACCCATGATCCGCCTGAACGATGGAAACGCGATGCCGCAGGTGGGCTTCGGCGTCTGGCGGGTCTCCAACGAGGAGGCCAAGAGCGCCGTCGCCGGGGCGATCGAGGCGGGCTACCGCTCGATCGACACCGCCTCGATCTACGGCAACGAGGAGGGCGTTGGAGAGGCCATCCGCGCGACATCCATCGCGCGCGAAGAACTCTTCATCACCACCAAGGTCTGGAATGACCGTCAGGGATATGACAGCACTCTGCGCGCCTTCGACGAGAGCCTGGCGCGCCTCAAGGTCGATTATGTGGATCTCTACCTCATCCACTGGCCGGTGGCCGGTAGCGAGGCCTATCGCGACACCTGGCGGGCTTTGATCAAGCTGCAGCAGGACGGACGCGCGAAATCCATCGGCGTTTCGAACTTCATGGTGCCGCACCTGCAGCGCGTGATTGACGAGACCGGCGTGACGCCGACCGTCAACCAGATCGAGCTGCATCCCCGCTTCCAGCAGAAGGAGCTGAGCGCCTTCCACAAGGCGAATGGCATTGCCACGGAATGCTGGGGGCCGCTCGGCCAGGGCACGATCCTGTCCGACGAGACGTTTGCTGCCATCGGCCGCAAATACGGCAGGACGCCCGCACAGGTCATCCTGCGCTGGCACCTCGACAATGGCTTCGTGGTCATTCCGAAATCCGTGACGCCGTCGCGCATCCGCGAGAACATCGACCTGTTCGACTTCCAGCTCGACATGGACGATAGGCGCGCCATCGAACGCCTCGACAGCGCTTCGGGCCGCGTCGGACCCGACCCGTCGGTGTTTGCCTGATCATCAGGACGCGGCGCTACAGGCGGCCTTTCGCCGGGCTGCCTGCTGCGTCGAACTGCCTGTAGATCGTCTCTGCGATGGGAAGCAGCTGCGCACGCTCCACTTTTGCCGTGACCACATAGGAGAGGCCGTTATCGATCCAGGAGAAGGCGGACACGTCGTCGCGAGACTCGAAGCGGAACGATGTCTGCGCTTCTGATCCGCCGGACCGCGCATAAAGCGTGAGACGGTTGCCGCCCGCATTCTCGTACATGAAGAGAGCGGCCGCCTCGCCGCTGTCGGGAAGAAGCCGACCGCCGATGAGCCGGTAGCCCTGCGCCGTGAGGTTCGGAGCGGTGAGCGGCTTGCCGACGCGACGGGACAGCCATTGCACGAGATGCGCCTCCTGCTCGGCCGGCACTTCCACCGGATGCAAGCGCTCGCCGACATAGATCCGATGCGCCGCAATGGCATTGCCCGCAACGCTCGCCGCCGTCACACGGCCTGTGCCGGACCACCAGATCCCGCCTGCCGCTCCCAGGACGCTGCCGATGAGAAGTCCCGCCACTGCGGCCGCAACGGCCGTACCGCTCCTCAGCGCCGGACGGCGTTGCGCGGCCACGAGGTTGGAGATCCGCAGGCGCGAGGGAACAGGCTCGGCGGCCTTGAAGGCCAGCCGGGCGCGCAAGGCCTCGCGCAGTTCGATTTCGTGCTTCACCTGATCGGCCAGGGCGGGATGATCGTCCAGATAGGCCCTGACCGCCTCGCGCCGCGACGAAGCGAGCCTGCCGTCCACGAACGCCTGCAGATCGTCTTCGCCGATGGGTCGCTCGCCCGTCACTTCACCCTCCTCAAGACGGTGCTACGCCCGTTCTCCATGAACTCCCGCAGCCGCGCCCGCGCCCGGCTCAGGCGCGACATGACGGTGCCGAGGGGAATCCCCAAAACTTGTGCGGCCTGTTCGTAGGACAGGTCCTCGACGCCGACCAGCAGCAGAAGCGAGCGCTGCTCCTCGGACAGGGCATCAAGGCCCGTGAGAACATCGCGCAGGCCGGCATGGCTCTCAGGATTTGTCCCAAGAGCCTGAACATCGTTCAAAGCCTCCTCCCCCACCTGGGTCCCGCGTGCCCTGCGCTGCCTCAGGCCGTTGAGGAACAGGTTGCGCTGAATGGTGAAGAGCCAGGCTCTCAGGTCGCCCTCCTGGCGGCGCTGGCCCCACCGGCTGATGGCCCGCTCCAGGGTGTCCTGAACGAGATCGTCCGCGGCCTCATGATCGCGCAGCAGGGCCCAGGCGTAGCGCCTCAGGGCCGGGATCTGCGGTTCAAGCAGGGAGGCGATCTCGTCCAAGGTGGGCTCTCACATGGCGGCATCATTCAAGAACGAACTGCCGGTCTCGGCAAGCCTCACGGCATCGCCACATGCCAGACGTTGTTGACGCCATCACCCGTGACCTCTCCGGGCTTCGTATCCTTCACCCAAAGATAGAGCGGCTTGCCCTTGTATGCCCATTGCTTGGAGCCGTCGTCGCGGGTCACTACGCTCCAGTCGCCGGACGCGGAGGCATTCGCAGCCGCCATGAGCGGCGGCCAGTTCTGGGCGCATTGACCGTTGCAGGCCGACTTGCCCGCCATATCGGGATCGAAGGTGTAGAGCGTCATGCCCTTGGCATCGACGAGGGCCTTGCCCTTGCTCGTATCCGCGACCTTCGCGGGGGCAGCCGTTTGAGCAAGAGCGGCGGATACCGCGATGAGAGCTCCGGCCAGAATGGCAGGGCGCAGGATCTGTTTCATGGTGTCCTCCGAGGTCAGGTGTGACCACAACCTCTAAGACACGGAGCAGAGCCGCTTATTCCTGAAAGCTTGAGAATATTCTGAGCGTCTCACCGGCCCGAGAAGTGAAGCCGCGACGGATCGTCGAGGGGCTCGCGCAGCTCGATCCGGTGGCGACCGTTGTCGCGGATCTGCGCCGTGCGGTAGGTTCCATCCAGATCGTCCTGCGGCGGCTGGAGGATGTCGACGTCGGCTTCGTCGAGGCGCCTCACCTCACGGTCGACGTCCGGCACCAGCAGGCTGATGACGGGCACCGAAGTCACCTGAACGGAGGCCGTGGATTCAGGCTCCTGGGACAGGATGTGATCGGCCTCGGCGATCTCGAGCAGGAAGCCGCTCCGCTCCATCACGGCCTTGCGTCCCTGCACGAGGCTGTCGCTGCCGAGCAGCCGGAAGCCCAGCTTGTCCTGGTACCACCGGACGCTTTCGTCGAAATCCGGCGTGCGGATCGAGGCAGAGCTCGGACGAGGCTCGGTGTCGGCCGCCGCAGGTGATATGAACAAGAGGCTGAGGCAGGCGATGATCAGCTGTACCCCAAGGAGGACCTGCCGGCCTTTCGAAAGAATTGATTGTCCTGCGCTCACGCCCCGATCCTCGTTTAGCCAGCTATCGCTTAGCCATATAAACATGAACGCGCAGGGCGGCAGATCGTTTGGTGGCGGGCTAGCTATGCAGTCAGGTCATTCCTGGATGAGCTTGAGCAGCAGAGCCGACAATTGCCCGGCTTCCCTGTCGGTGAGCTTCGCACTGATGAAGCGGTTGATCGCCGCGCCATAGACGCCCCACATCCGCCATTGAAGGGCCTTGCCCTCCTCGGTGATTTCGATCAGCTGACGCCGCTTGTCACCCGGATAAGGGATGCGGCGCACCAGCCCTTCGTTCTCCATGCGGTCGAGAAGCCTTGACAGATTGTACTGCTCAAAAAGGCCGGCTTCCTCGATCTCGCGGGGTGTGAGCCGGCCTTCCGGCCCTCGCTTCAGTTCGAGCAGCACATCGTACCAATGCAGGGATGGGAAGCCGGCGCTCTTCAGCTCCGCCTCGATGCGCCCTACCACGGTGCGCTCGGCCCGGATCAAACGACCCCAGGCTCTGATGACGGAGGCAGAAGGCTCTGAAGGTGGTTCTTGCATTACGGCAAAGCTCCCTTGCTTTTGATGCAAATGCATCGAGATTGACTGATCAATGCATCTGCATCAAATTATATGCACTTGCATGGAGATTGGCAATGTCACACGCTCAACCCACCAATTCCGACTACGCTGCCCTGCTTCTCCGGGTATCTCTGGGCCTCATGTATATCGCTCACAGCCTCATCCTGAAGTGGATGACCTTCACGCTCGCCGGCACGGCGCAGTATTTCGAATCCTTGGGGCTGCCGGGCGCCCTCGCCTATGCCACCTTCTGGGCTGAACTCATCGGCGGCATCCTGCTCGTCCTCGGCGTCCAGAGCCGCTGGGTCGCTCTTGCCCTGCTGCCGGTTCTGTTCGGCGCTGCCTGGGTCCATATCGGCAATGGCTGGGTCTTCTCGGCGCAAGGCGGCGGCTGGGAGTACCCGCTTTACCTGATCGTGCTCTCCGTTGCACAAGCCCTTCTCGGCGACGGGGCCTATGCCCTGAAGCCCTCCCGCCCGCTGTCGCTCGCCGCTGCTCCCACCTCCCTCAAGGCAGCAGCCTGATCCTCTTCACCTCTGGAGAAAACCCATGAAGCTCTACTACTACCCGGGCGCCTGCTCGCTCGCCCCGCACATCGTCGCCCGCGAGGCCGGGATTGCCCTAACCCTTGAGAAGGTGGACCTGGCTAACCGCACCACCGAGACCGGCGCGAACTTTCTCGCCCTTAACCCGAAGGGCTACGTTCCGGCTCTCGGCCTGCAGGACAACTCCGTGCTCACGGAAGCTAGCGCCATCATCCAGTACCTGGCGGACAGCCAGCCCGAGAAGAACCTTGCCCCTGCCGTGGGCAGCATGGAGCGCTACCGCCTGCTGGAGTGGCTGGGGTTCATCAGCACCGAGATCCACAAGGGCTTCGGGCCTCTCTGGAATCCCGCAACGCCGGACGCCGTGAAGGCCGCCACGAAGGAGCGTCTCGCCAGCCGCTTCGGCTATCTCGACGAGACGCTCGGCAAGCAGCCCTTCCTCATGGGCGACAAGTTCACCATCGCCGACGCCTATCTCTTCACGGTGGTGAACTGGACGAACTTCCACGGCATCGACATCTCGCCGTTCCCGAACCTGCAGGCCTTCCAGGCCCGCGTCGCCTCCCGCCCGACCGTGCAGCAGGCGCTCGAGGCCGAGGGCTTGGTGAAGAAGGCGGCGTGAAGCTGATCTGACTGAAATCAAAACAACAAAAAAGCCCCGGAGTGATCCGGGGCTTCTTCTTTTGTCGCGATGTGCGAGAGCTTAGAAGTCCATGCCGCCACACAAGTCCGGCCTGCCGGACTTGTGCATTCTTGATGGATGGGCGGCTTTCTTCGGACTTCTTAGAAGTCCATGCCGCCCATGCCGCCCATGCCGCCACCGCCCGGCATCGCCGGACCGTTGTCGCGCTTGGGAGCCTCGGCAACCATGGCCTCGGTCGTCACGAGCAGGCCGGCCACCGAAGCGGCGTCCTGCAGAGCGGTGCGGACCACCTTCGCCGGATCGACGATACCGGCCTGGAGCATGTCCACGAACTCTTCCGTCTGGGCGTTGAAGCCGAAGGTGTCAGAGCCCTTGTTGTCATTGATCTTGCCGACAACGATGGAGCCTTCGACGCCGGCGTTCTCGGCGATCTGACGGATCGGAGCCTCAAGGGCGCGCAGCACGATCTTGATGCCGGCCTGGACGTCCGGGTTGTCGGTGGTGAGCTTGGCAACGGCGCCCTTGGCGCGCAGCAGAGCCGTGCCGCCGCCGGGGACGATGCCTTCTTCCACCGCAGCGCGGGTGGCGTTCAGAGCATCGTCAACGCGGTCCTTCTTCTCCTTCACCTCGACCTCGGTCGCACCGCCGACGCGGATCACCGCGACGCCGCCTGCGAGCTTGGCGAGACGCTCCTGGAGCTTCTCGCGGTCGTAGTCCGAGGTGGTCTCCTCGATCTGCGCCTTGATCTGGGCAACACGAGCCTCGATGTCGGCCTTCTGGCCGGCGCCGTCGATGATCGTGGTGTTCTCCTTCTCGATGCGAACGCGCTTGGCGCGGCCGAGCATCGGGAGCTGCACGGTCTCGAGCTTGATGCCGAGGTCTTCCGAGATCGTCTGACCGGCGGTGAGGATCGCGATGTCCTCGAGCATGGCCTTGCGGCGATCGCCGAAGCCCGGAGCCTTCACGGCAGCGATCTTCAGGCCGCCACGCAGCTTGTTCACCACGAGGGTCGCAAGAGCCTCGCCTTCCACGTCCTCGGCGATGATGAGGAGCGGCTTGCCGGTCTGAACGACAGCCTCGAGGATCGGCAGCATGGGCTGGAGCGAGGAGAGCTTCTTCTCGTGGATGAGGATGTAGGGATCCTCGAGCTCGGCCACCATCTTCTCGGCATTGGTGATGAAGTACGGCGAGAGATAGCCGCGGTCGAACTGCATGCCCTCGACGACGTCGAGTTCGGTCTCGGCAGTCTTGGCTTCCTCGACGGTGATCACGCCCTCGTTGCCGACCTTCTGCATGGCATGGGCGATCATCTCGCCGATGTCCTTGTCGCCGTTGGCCGAGATCGTGCCGACCTGGGCAACCTCGTCGGAGGACTTCACCTTCTTGGCGCGGGCCTGGATGTCCTTCACGGCCTCAGAGGTCGCGAGATCGATGCCGCGCTTCAAGTCCATGGGGTTCATGCCGGCGGCAACCGCCTTGGCGCCCTCGCGGACGATGGCCTGAGCCAGAACGGTGGCCGTCGTGGTGCCGTCACCGGCGATGTCGTTGGTCTTCGAGGCCACTTCGCGCACCATCTGGGCGCCCATGTTCTCGAACTTGTCGGCGAGCTCGATCTCCTTGGCGACGGTGACGCCGTCCTTGGTGATGCGCGGAGCCCCAAAGCTCTTCTCGATCACCACGTTGCGGCCCTTGGGACCCAGCGTGACCTTCACCGCGTCGGCGAGGATGTCGACGCCGCGCAGCATCTTGTCGCGAGCGTCGGAAGAGAACTTAACGTCTTTGGCAGCCATGGGCTTAGCCTCCAGTTAAATTGGAAAATCTGTGATGGGTTCGCGGGCTGATTAGCCGACGATGCCCATGATGTCGGATTCCTTCATGATCAGGAGATCCTGACCGTCGATACGCACCTCGGTGCCGGACCACTTGCCGAACAGAACGCGGTCGCCGGCCTTCACATCGAGAGCAGCAACCTTGCCGTTCTCATCGCGGGCGCCGGGGCCGACGGCGACGATCTCGCCCTCTTGCGGCTTCTCCTTGGCGGTGTCCGGGATGATGATGCCGCCGGCCGTCTTCTCTTCGGCTTCGATGCGGCGGACGACGACGCGGTCGTGCAGCGGACGGAACTTCATGGAACTTCCCCTTTGACTGTTGGCGCAGCCCCTCTGGCCGCACCCTGGTCTCTCGGCTGTTAGCACTGTGTCTTAGTGAGTGCTAACGCTGGCGGCGAGATAGGCATATGCGGAGAGGGAGTCAAGACACCTCCCTCGGAGGGAGCGGCAGAAAGAGAGCCTTGACGCCTCATAACGGCGGGTCATGATCGTTTCATGACCGATCTGGAAGCCATCGGCAAAACCTGCTTTGCCCTCCATGCTCGCATGACGGCCCGCCTTCTCAGCCGGGCCTACGAGGCGGCTCTGCGCCCTCTCGGCCTCAAGCTCCCTCAATTCGGCATTCTTGGGGCCATCGGTCATGGCACGACGGCATCGGAGACCGTTCTGGCCGAAAAGCTGGGGCTGGAGCGAACAACGCTGGTGCGGAACCTGAAGCTTCTGACCCAGAACGGCTGGATCGAGCCGGTTGCGGGAGGTGGGCGCGTCCTGCGGCACCGGCTTACGCCTGCCGGTCAGGCTATCCTGGAGGCCGCCATCCCTCTCTGGCAGGAGGCGCAATCCCAGGTGGAGGCCAAACTCAAGGATCTTAACGCGGAGGAGGCTCGCCAAGCCATGCGGGCGCTGCGCAAAGCCGCCTACCCCGCCTGAGGACCATTGCGCATCCTCATGCCCCAGCCTATCGTGTATCTACACAGACAGGAGAGAGCGATGTTCGAACGGGTCCATGGAATCGTATCGCGGGACGTGCTGACGGCCGAGCCGGGTCTTGCCTTCCTGCGCGGCATGCTGGAGGGCCGTCACCCGGCGCCTCCCTTCTCGCGCTCGACCAACGTCTACATGATCCAGGCCGAGGAAGGCCGGGTAACCTTCGAGGGAGAGCCGACGGAAAGCTTCTTCAACCCGCTCGGCACGATCCATGGCGGCTGGACCTCCGCCATCCTCGACAGCGCCATGGCGTGCGCCGTCCACAGCACGCTGGCCGCCGGCCAGGGCTACACGACAGTGGAGATGAAGCTCAACTTCGTCCGCCCGATCCTGCCAAACATGGGCAAGGTCACCTGCGAGGGCGTTCTGATTCACCGTGGAGGGACACTGGCCACCTCCGAGGGCAAGCTCTTCGACGCCAAGGGGCGCCTTCTGGCCCACGGCACCGAGACCTGCATGATCTTCAGCGCGGCGGCCAGCAAGGCTGCCTAGCGCTTCGATGTCAGCATGGCGGCGGCGACAATGAGAAGACCGCCGCCAAGCGTCGCCCAGGTGGGGATTTCGCTGAAGACGCCGTAGCCGATGAGCACCGCCCAGATCAGCGCGGTGTATTCGAGCGGAGCCAGCCGCGCCGCCTCGGCCTTGGCATAGGCCGTGACCATGAGCATGTGGCCCATGAAGCCCAGCGCCCCCATGAGCATGAACCAGCCCAGGTGCATGAGGTCGAGCGGCTGCCAGACGAAGAGCGCGAAGGGCGCCACGAGAACCGCCGGACCGATATTCTGGAAGACCACGATGTGGAGGAACTTGTCGCGCTGGGCGCGCTGGCGCAGCAGCACGAGGCTGAGCGCATAGGTGACGGCCGAAGTCAGCGCTGCCGCAACACCGGTCCAGGACCGTGCGGAATTCGCTTCCTCGGTTTGTCCTAAGACGACGATGAGCGTTCCGGCAAACCCGATCGCGATGGCCCCGATGATCCGGATATCCACCCGCTCCTTCAGCATCAGGAGCCCGAAAAGGGCAATGAACATGGGGGAGAGGAACGACAGGACGAGGGTCTCGGCCAGGGGCAGTTGCCCCAGCGCATAGAAGAAGCTGACGGCCGTGACCACGGCGATGACGGACCGGACCGAATTCGCCGCCACTGTTTCGCGGCTCGGCCAGCCGGGCCGCATAACGGAGACGACGGCGGCTACGATGAGAGAGCCGCAGGCGAAGCGCAGGAAAGCCACCTGGAAGATCGGGTAAAAGGCGGCCATTCCCTTGATGACCGCATCCATGATGGACAGAACCGCGATGCCCGAGGCCGCCCGCAGGGCGGGACCGAATTTCATGATGTCACGACGATGTGAAAAGCAGCGTCCGGAATGAGCGCCGTCGAAGCGAAGGCTCTTACAGCACTTTCATCACGGCTTCACGCTTCTTTTCACGGGATCGACAGGAAAGCGATCCTGGGCTTCGCGCTTAAATTCATCCGAGCTTGGCGGAAACAAAAGCCGCGCTTGCCGTTTACTTAGCAAAACACAGCTACAGGACACCTCAATGCGTGCTTGGATCCCTTGCTCTGCAATGCTTTTGGCCGCCCTCGTGCCGGACACGGCCTCGGCCCAGCCCATGGGTCGCGCCGGACAGTTCTACGGCAACACCTACATCGCCTCGGAATACGATCATTATCCATACGCACGGACCCAGGACGGCTATGCGGAGGATTATCCGCTCGTCACGCGCCCTTCGCCCCGCACCCAGGTCTATCGCACCGAGCGCACCAGCGCCTATCCCTATGACGTGCGCTCCACCGGCAGCGTCGTCGCCTCCCTGCCCCAGGATTACGGAAACGGCACGGGCTACGACAACAGCATCGATTATGCGATCGCCCCGCAGTTCCAGCGCCAGATCGTGTCCTACCAGGGCAGAGAACGCCCGGGCACGATCGTGGTCGACACCAGCAACAAGTTCCTCTACCTCGTGCAGGACGGTGGCCGGGCCATCCGCTACGGCATCGGTGTCGGCCGCGAGGGCTTCGAGTGGAGCGGACGCCAGACCGTTTCCATGAAGCGTGAATGGCCGTCCTGGCGCCCGCCGGCAGAGATGCTGCGGCGCCGGCCCGACCTTCCCCGGTTCATGGAAGGCGGCCCCGACAACCCGCTCGGCGCACGCGCGCTCTATCTCGGCTCCTCGCTCTACCGCATCCACGGCACCAACGAGCCGCACACCATCGGGCAGGCCGTCTCCTCCGGTTGCATCCGCATGCTCAACGAGGACGTGGTCGACCTCTACAACCGCGTGAAGGTCGGAACGCAGGTAATCGTGATCTGATCGCACAAAAGCAGGATCAAAACTCATGATGATGGCCGGGCTCAAGCCCGGCCATTCTCTTTTGAGATGCTCTGCTGTCAGCCTTGGACGCACGCGCTCTCGCCGAAGTGGCGCTGATCCCTACAGGTGTGCCGGTGATCGGTCTGTTCTCATAAACTGCAGACCAGTAAAGCAAAACGCCCGCCAAATTGGCGGGCGCTGTTACCGACAGGAGAGCTTATTCAGGCCCAGTCGCCCGCGTCTCCGCCATCGCCGCCGAAGCCGGAAAAGTCCTGACCGGAATCCTGGTTGCTCGCGTCCTGGTGGAGCGAGTCCGTGATGCCCGCATTGCCCGCATCAGCAGCCTGATCGGCGCCTCCGAGGCCAGCCGCGGACGCCACATCGCTCACCGGATTGTTGTCGCCGCTGAAGGCGCTCGTCAGGGCGTTGGCGATCATCATGCCGCCGGCAACGCCGGCCGCCGTCGACAATGCCGTTCCCAGGAACCCGCTTCCGCCGCCACGCTGCATCATGCCGCCGCCCCACGGGCCAGGTGCACCCATCCTGCCGCCGTGAGGCGCGCCATGATGCTGGTGCGGATGGTGCTGCGGCTGCCCCCAGGGCGAAGCCTGACGGGCCGGCGGGGTGTTGTAGGCCGGACCCGGCGGGCGGGAGCCGCCGAAGATGCTGGACAGGAAGCCGCCCTGCTGCGGCCGCCGGCTTGCCTGATCGAGCTCCGCGCGCAGGTGCTCGTTCTCAGCCTGGAGATTGGCGAGCGCCTGCTCCTGCACATAGACCGCCTGCGCCATGGCGTAGGGCGCATAGGGCTGCTCGTGCAGCTTCTCGGCGATGAAGCGCTCCGCCTCGGGATCGCGCGGCTGGTTCGCCACCTGTTCGAGCCGTCGGAAGATGTCGCTGATGACCTGGCGTTCCTGATCGTTCATGGCAAGCCTCCTTCACGAGATGTTGGAGACAGATGTAAGCATGGCCATCGGGTTTGTTAGGGGGGCACGAGACCGAGCCTGCGCATATTCTGCAGGGCCTGCGGTGCAATAGCCTCCAATTCCTGAAGCTCACGCCACGCGGCCCCATGCACCTCCCGCAGATCGGGCCGGAGGGCCGCGCCTTCCTGGGCTCTCACCACATAGCGGATGTCGTGATGCCAATGCTCGGGCTCGCCCCCTTCGGGACGGGCGGGAATGCGGTGGCTGTCGATGTCGATGGAAAGCCCGGACATGCGATGCCAGGGATCGATCACAAGTCCTGCCATCCCGGTCTCCTCCACGGCCTCGCGTAAGCCTGAGACCGCCAGATCCTCCGGTGCCTCGTAATGCCCGCCGGGCTGCAGCCAGCGGTCAAGGGAGCGGTGATGGATCAGCAGGATTTTTTCTCCTGCTCCATCGAGGATGAACGCCGAGGTCGTGACATGGCCGGGAAAGGTGCTGCGGCAGTGAATGTCATCGCCGCTCGCGATCTGCCGCCGCAAGAGAGCATGACCATCCTCAGGCAGGTCGAATGCTCTCGCGTGCCCATCCAGAAGCGTTCTGACATGCTCCCGGAAGGCGGCAGGATCGAAGCTCAGGGGCGCGTCAACCACCGCCGCCTAGCCTTGCATAATCTTGGCGAAAGCGTCCTTGTAGTCCGGGTGCCAGCGCGACAGGGGCGGACGGTTCTCGATGATGTCCTCGGCGGCCCAGCGGATGCGCTTCTCGTCCATCTCCCGCGTGGTCTCGTTGTCCGGGCACAGCACGTAGAAGTCGCTCCTCTCCAATGCCGGCAACAGGAAATCGATGACCTGTTCGGGAGCCCAGGCGCCGGCGGGCTTCTCCGTCACGCCTCTAGCCTTGGTGAAGCCCGTATAGACGAAGCCCGGGATGAGCAGGTGCGCCGTCACGCGACAGTCGGGCGCGTTGCGCAGCTCATGCGCCAGCGCCTCGGTCAAAACCTTCACGCCGGCCTTCGATACATTGTAGGCCGTATCGCCCGGCGGCGTGGTGATGCCCTGCTTCGAGCCGGTGTTGATGATGGCGCACGGACTCCCCTGCCCGATCATGGCCGGAGCGAAAGCCTGAACGCCGTTGATCACGCCCCAGAGGTTCGTTTCCAGAATGGCCCGCCAGCGCTGCGGATCGCCAAGGATCTCCCCGCCGCCCTCGGTGCCTGCATTGTTCATCAGCACGGCGACTTCACCGAAAGCCGCATAGACCTCGTTCTTCAGGCGCTCCACATCCTCGCGCCGGCTCACGTCGGCGGCTATGGCCAGAACGTTCTCGGCCTTTTCAGCAACACCTGCCACTTCTTGGGCGCTGCGTTGGAGAGCCTCGCCTGCGAGATCCGCAAGGCACACTTTCATTCCTAAACTCGCGAAACGCTTTGCGGCCGCAAGCCCAATGCCGCTGGCGGCTCCGGTAATGACGGCAACGCGGCCGGGGGTGATTGCTGGGTGCTGCGCCATCGCTGCGATCCTTGGGTTCGGCCTCGGAGCCGGTGAGACTCCATGATGGCCCCAAACTGGAGCACCTTGGATCATTCGCCAAGGCGCGTCGCGCATGGACGGCTGCAGCGGCAAAAAGAAAGGCCCCACAGCGATGCGGGGCCCTGGAGGTAATGTGATTATTCCGCGTCCGGCGACTTGAGCGGCCGGACATTGGTCTCGACCTCTTCCTCGTCGAAGAGGGACGGATCGTCCTCCTGCGTGTCGAGGCGGGTCTTCTTGCGCAGGGCCACATATTTCTTCTGGATCTTGGTGCGGCTCTCGCGGGCGATTTCGAGGGCGCCCTGCACGAGGAAGCGCTCGGCCTTCTCGTACTGCAGCTCTTCGGTGAGGCGCCGGTTGGCGGCCTCGAGGGTGCTGCGCTCCTGCTCGAAGCGCTTGGTGAGCTGATCGATGCGCTCGGAGAGGCTTGCCACCTTGTTGTCGGAGCTTTCGATCTGGAAGTCCTTGGCCGCGATGGCCTTGCCCAGCATCTCGACGCGCTCCTGCAGCTCGATGCGCGAGCGCTGCAGCTCGTTGACCATCGCCACCTGACGCTCGACCTCCTGCTGGGTCGCTTCCAGGCGACGGTCGAGGGTGTTCTTCTCGATGGTGGTCTCTTTCAAGGTGCGCTCGACGCCGCGCAGCACTTCGTTCTTGTCGCGCAGCTGGTCGCGGGTATGGGCCAGGATCTTGTCAGTGGCCGAGAGACGCGAGGTCAGCCCCTCGATCTTCATGTCGTGCGAGGAGAGATCGGTCTGGTGGGCCGAGCGCTCGGAATCGATCTGCGTTTCGAGGCGCTGGCGCAGCACCTGCTCGGCCATAAGCTTGGTCTCGGGCTCGGAGGCCCGCTGGCGGGTGGATTCGAGCTGCGTCTCCAGCTCGCCGTAGCGGTTGGTCAGGCTGGAGGGGCGGTAGTTCTGCTCCTCGGCCACCTTCTGCAGGCGCTTGACCTCATGATCACAAAGGTCGTTGCAGCGTTTCCGTTAGACGGAAAATCCCGAAAGGATTTCCTATGGCTGCATGAGGTCAGCCAATCTGCGCCTGTTGATTCGGGAAGGTGAGCGACCTGCGTCGCTGCAGTTGGTCAGCAAGGAAGAGCCGATTGCCGCCCGCGATAATCGCATGGCGTCCATCCAACAGGAGATCGACGAGCGGATGGTCAAGCTCCGCGAGATGCAGGACTCGCTCTGGATCGCCTGTTGAAGAAAAAGGCGGGCCGTGACGCCCGCCTTCATGGTCTGTTGTCCCCTGACTGGCTTTAGGCCAGCACGTCAACGACCATCTTGGTGCTGGCAAGATACCTGCCAGTGTCCTTGTCGAAGGCTTGCAGTTCGAAATCGAACTGGCCTGCGCCGAAGCTGTATGCCTGAACGCCTTCCGTCACCGGGTCGATGTCGATGGCGTTCCTGATGAAGCCAAAGCCGTAGTTGAGCGAAGCCTGCCCGTTCACATCGAGCGGGGTAGCGTATTCAACCATGTTCCGGCCTGCGGTGGCATCAAGGTCGATCAGCAGCTTGAAGTTGAAGGCATCGTCCTCGCCTGCTGCAAGGATCGTCGCCGCCACATCAACACTCCAGTCTGCGCGGTTGGCGTTGTCCGGGGATGCGCCCGCGCTCACGGCGTAATGGGCCACACCGTCAACTAAGGTCGGAGCATTCAGCGTGTCGCCGCCGTTCGGGCCGAACTCCTTGGCCTTAATGGCAAGTTCCACGCCTGCACCTTCATGGCGAGTGATCACCATCTTGGCGGCGCTGTTAGCGGTGCCAATCTTCAGATCATCCGTGCCAGCTTTCTGCGCCCGCTCGTCGGCCATGCCGAAATAGCTGTCGGTCCAGTCGGAGCGATCCCAACCCTGATCGTAGTCGTACGCCCGCACCTTATCGTGCGCCGCGCCACCGACATCGGATTGGTTGCCGCTGAACACGCCGCGCTGGAAGATGTCGCTGTTGCCCGTGGCTTCGATGCGGGCGAGCAGGTCCGCGCGTTCCTGTGTGCCCACAGGGAATCGGCTGTCGAAATCAACCGGATTGAAGTTGCCGAGAAGGTTGTCGTGAATCGACTGATCACGGGTCGCGTTCGATTTGCCGGTGAACTCCGTCAGGGGCTCACCACCGGCCTTCAGGTACTCCAGATATTCGACACCAAGCTTGATGAAGGCGACGTTGATCTGCGTGTTGTAGTAGGAGCCGGTTGAATAGACTTCGTCATAGGCGTCCCACATCAGCTTGAAGTAGTCGGCCTTCGACCCATTGACCGTGTCGAGCACACTGCCGAAGTTGATTCCGTCGAGGTTGACGTTCTGGCTCACGCCCGTGCCCGGTACCGCCTCAGAGATCGTGACGCCAGTCACATTGAGGCCGCCTGCGCCCTTGAAGGCATAGGATTTGCCGTCGAGATACGAGGCCGCCATCGTCACGTGGGCGTTGGCATCCTTGATGTCGAAGGTCTTGACCGACGCCCATTCGTCTTTGGTCAGGACCGTGGTTGCCCCATCAGCGAAGTAGATTTTAACCCTGCCGTTAGCAAGGGTTTCAAAGCTGTAGTCGCCGCTGTTGTTGAAGGTCAGAACGCCGTTCGCCAGCGTCACTGGCTTAATGCTCGCCATTTATTTCCCCTTATGTCGTCTTTCGACGTGCGATGTCTATAAGGCAGGAACAGGCGGAAGTATGTAGCCCCTCGGTGACAACGTAAGCCCTCCGAAGAGGACCGTAGTAGCTGTCGCTCATTTGTCGGGTAATGGTCGCAACGCGCATTGCGACATTTTTGTTATAAAGTAACCAATGACAATGCTTCCTGCGGTCGCACAATTGATGCATTATGATCGAGCAGGCCGTTGCGCTCGCGGGTCTCGATGAGCTCCCGCTCGGCGCGGGCCACGGTCTGGTCGGCCTCCTGGCTTCGAGGCGCAGCGCCTGATTCTCTTCCGTGATGTTGCGGGCGCGCTCGGTTTCGATGGCGAGCTGGTTCTCCAAGTCGGCGATGTTCGCCTCCTTGTCCTTCACGTTCAGGCGCAGGTCCTCGATGAAGCTGTCCTGCTCGCGGACCTTGGACTCGGCCTTGCGCAGCTGGGATACGGCAGCGTTGAGATCGTCCACCGTCCGGGTATGAACGCTGCCGAGGTCCCCAAGCTCCCGGCGCAGGCTCTGCGCGGTCTCGGTTTCCTGCTTGAGCACCGCCTCGGTCTCGAGTAGCCGCGACTGGAGCTGCGGATAGCTGCGGATGAGATCGTTCACCGGCTCGCTCAGGAGGGCGAAATCCTCCTTGAGGCTGCGAAGCTCCTCAAGCCGGTCGATCATGATGGCGAGGCGAACGCGGATCAGCTCGTTCTTCTGACCAACCGAATCGAGCATGCCGTTGGGCCGAACGATGACCGGCTCAGACTTTTCCGGCGCAGCGGGAGCCGGAAGCGCCGGGGCAGCCGCCCTGCGGCTGCGGCGGCAGAGGAGCAGGCTCGGCTTCATCCTGCTTCTTGCCAAAATGGTTCCTGAAAGACGTCCATCCCGAAGACATGATGACGGCCCTTACGGCCTGAAATTTATACTTTCCTAACTTTTAACCCAGGCAAGGGCAGTTTGGAAATGAAATTGCGTTACCTAAGAGTGCAGCAGCCTTACTCTGCCGCGATGGTTAACGGCTGGCCGGAGCGCTTGCCGAAGCCCGCCTCCTCCAGGGTTTCCGGTATCGGGCCGCCGGTCGCCCAGTCGAGAAGCTCGACCGTATGGACGATGGGAATCCCGGTACCCTGGCCGATCTGGGTCATGCAGCCGATATTGCCGGTTGCGATGAGGTCGGGCTTGGTGCGCTCGATATTGGCCACCTTGCGGGCCCGGAGCTGGGCGGCGATCTCGGGCTGGAGCAGGTTGTATGTGCCGGCCGAGCCGCAGCAGATATGCCCTTCAGGCACGTCCTTCACGGTGAAGCCCGCCTTCTTCAGCAGGGTCTTCGGTTCGGTGCGGATGGCTTGGCCATGCTGCATGGAGCAGGCCGAATGATAGGCCACGACGAGATCCGTCTCCCGCACCGGCTCCATGAGCGTCAGGGACGTGACGTATTCGGTGATGTCCTTGGCGATGGCGGAAACCCGGGCCGCCTTCTCGGCATAGTCCGGGTCCTCCCGGAACATGAAGCCGTAATCCTTGATCGTGGTGCCGCAGCCGGACGCCGTGATGACGATGGCATCCAGCCCCTCTCCGTCCATCTCGGCAATCCAGGCGTCGATGTTGCGCTTGGCGAAGGCATGGCTGTGCTCGTCCCGGCCCATGTGGTGGACGAGCGCGCCGCAGCACCCCTCCCCCTTCGGCTGGACCACGTCGACGCCGTGGCGGTTGAGGAGCCGGATGGCGGCCTCGTTGAAGCCGGGCTTGAGCACCGGCTGGGCGCAGCCGGACAGGATGGCGACGCGGCCCCGGCGCTCCCCATGGGCCTTGTAGGTGCCGGGCTGATCGAAGGGCGTGCGGGGCGGCACCCGCACAGGCGCCAGCTCGATCATGGCCTGCAGGCGGTTGCCGAGAAGCGGCAGCGCGCCGATGAGCCCCTTGAAGGGCTTAGCCAGCATCGCAGCGCCGAGCGCGAAGCGGAAGCGGTTCGGATAGGGCAGCACGGTGGCGAGAACCCAGCGCAGAAGCCGGTCGTGCCACGGCCGCGTGTAGGTGGCCTCGATATAGGCGCGGGCATGGTCGACGAGGTGCATGTAATGCACGCCGGATGGACACGTCGTCATGCAGGACAGGCACGAGAGGCAGCGGTCGATATGCTTGACCACCTCGGGAGAGGCGGGCTTCCCGCTCTCCAGCATGTCCTTCATCAGGTAAATGCGCCCGCGCGGAGAATCGAGCTCGTCGCCCAGAAGCAGATAGGTCGGGCAGGTCGCCGTGCAGAAGCCGCAATGAACGCAGGTGCGGAGAATCTTCTCCGACGCCGCCATGGCGGGATCCCTCAATTGATCGAGCGTGAAATTGGTTTGCATGATGGATCAAAAATACTTTCTGCCAATAGACACTGTCAGATTACGCTCTTTGCACGCATTGACTACACCCCTGCATACATCCGCCCCGGATTGAGAATGCCAGCCGGATCGAAGGAGGCCTTGATGCCGCGGGTCAGCGTCATCAGCGCGTCGGATTGCGGTTCGAACACGTCAAGAGCCGAGCGCACTTCCGTGGGCGCCCGCACGAGGGTGGCGTGACCGCCATAGGTTCTGGTGGCTTCGCGCATGACCGAAGCACCGGCATCGCCGTCGATGGGTGTCGAGATCCAGAGGAGGCCGCCCCCCCAGTCGTAGAACCATTGCGCGTCGAGAGCCTGCGCCACATGCGCGGCCACATCGGGTCCCTTGGTCGGCGCGGTGGAGACGCGCCAGATCGCGCGCTGGCCCTGATCGGTGAGGATCGTTGCGTCCCGCACCGACTGCCAGAGCGCCTCGGCGCCCACGCCTTCGAGAATGTCCATGAACCGGAAGCGCTTCAGCAGGCGCTTGAGCTCGTTCATGCGGTAATCGACAGAAACACGGAATCCTTCGAGCCGGATCAGCGTGCTGCCGCCGCGCCGGTCGCGGTCGGGAAGATGCGCCGCGCCCGTCACGTCGAACGGCGAGCCGAGGGCCATGGACAGGGCCTCGATGGCCTGGCTGTCGTCGAGGCCGCGGATGACCAGCGTCGCCATGCGCTCCGGTTTCGGGAGCACCTTGAAGGTGACCTCGGTGAGAAAGCCCAGCGTGCCCCAGGAGCCCGCCATGAGCTTCACGAGATCGAGCCCCGTGACGTTCTTCATCACGCGGCCGCCCGACTTCACCACCTCGCCGCGCCCATTGACGAAGCGCACGCCGATGAGGCTGTCGCGCGCGGCCCCCGCCATGATCCGGCGCGGGCCGGAAATGTTCATGGCCGCCACCGCCCCGATGGTCGGATCGCCCTTGGTGCCGAGGATCGAACGATAGTCCATCGGCTCGAAGGGCAGCTCCTGTCCCTTTGCGGCGAGAACGCGCGTGACCTCCAGCAGCGGCGTGCCGCTGCGGGCCGAGATCACGAGTTCGGCCGGCTCGTAGAGCGTGATGCCCGACATCGCAGCCGATGAGATTGACGCATCGGTCTGGTTCGGACGCCCCATCGGCGCCTTCGTGCCGTTGCCGCCGACGTTCAGGAGCGTGCCCTTGTCGGCGGCGTCGCGGATGATGATGGAGGCGTCCTGCTCGTCGCGGGGAGTGTGACTAGGGGAATCGACGATCACGCGGCGAACCTTCCTTCGAGCGGAAACACTTTGGCCGGGTTGAGCAGCCAGCCGGGATCGAACACGCCGCGCACGCGCATCTGCTGCTCCAGATCGACAGGGTTGAACTGGTAGGTCATGAGATCGCGCTTCTCGATGCCGACGCCGTGCTCGCCGGTGAGGCAGCCGCCAACCTCGACACAGAGTTTCAGGATGTCCTCGCCCGCTTTCTCGGCCTTCTCCATCTCGCCCGGCACGTTGGTGTTGAACATCACGAGCGGATGCAGGTTGCCGTCGCCCGCATGGAACACGTTGGCGACGCCGAGTCCGTAGGACTTCACGATCTCGTCGATGCGCCGGAGCACGTAAGGCAGCTGGCCTGTCGGGATCGTGCCGTCCATGCAGATGTAGTCGGCGACGCGGCCCGTGGCGCCGAAGGCCGATTTGCGGCCCTTCCAGATTGCCGCGCTCTCGGCCTCCGATTGCGAGACCTTCATGGTCTTCGGCTTGAACGGCTCCGCGATGGCGACGATGCGGCGCAGCATGTCGTCGATCTCCTGGTCCGAACCCTCGACCTCGACGATCAGCATGGCTTCCACGTCGAGCGGGTAGCCCGCATGGGCGAAAGCCTCGCAGATCTGGATCGCGGGCTTGTCCATGTATTCGAGCGCCACCGGAATGATGCCCGCGCCGATGATGGCCGCCACGCAGGCGCCCGCATCCTCCGCCTTCTCGAAGCCGAAGAGCGCAGGCCGCGCGCCTTCCGCCGCGCGCAGGATTCGCACCACCGCCTCCGTGACCACGCCGAGCTGCCCCTCGGAGCCGCAGACGAGGCCGAGGATGTCGTAACCCGCAGCATCGAGATGCTCGCCGCCGATCTCCACCACGGTGCCGTCGAGCATCACCAGGGTGACGCCCAGAAGGTTGTTGGTGGTCACGCCGTATTTCAGGCAATGGGCGCCGCCGGAATTCATCGCGATGTTGCCGGCAATCGTGCAGGCGAGCTGGCTCGACGGGTCGGGGGCGTAGAAGAAGCCCTCGTGGGCCACCGCCTGGCTGATGCCGAGATTGGTGATGCCGGCCTGGACCCGCGCGGTGCGGCCCTCGAAACTGACATCGAGCACCCGGTTCATCTTGGCGACGCCGAGCACGATGGCATCCTCCTGCGGGATGGCCCCGCCGCAGAGCGAGGTTCCTGCCCCTCGCGGCACCACCTTGGCTCCATGGTCGTGGCAGAAGCGCATGACGGCCGAGACCTCCTGCGTGGTGGAGGGCAGCACGACGGCCAGCGGCATCTGGCGATAGGCGGTGAGGCCATCGGTCTCGAAGGCCCGGCGCTCATCCTCCGAGACGATCAGGGCCTCCGACGCGACAAGGCGCCCCAGCCCCTCGATGATCTCCCGCCGGCGCGCCAGAACAGCTTGGTCCGGTTTGGGAAATGCAATGGTCATGGAAGCCTCCTTGAGGATCGTCGCCTGCGCCCGGAGAATGGCTACCTTAACAAGAAGGCGGCTTTCCCCGTGAGCTTTTTCCAATAATGTAGAATCTCTCTAAGATGGCATAGGTGTCCAGCAAAGGAGTTTTTGATGCGTTCCTTCGTTCTATCCGCCGCGCTCGTCCTCCTCGGCCTCAATCAGGCCCAGGCTCAGGACGCCGCCGCCGGCGAGAAGGTCTTCGCCCAGTGCCGTGCCTGCCATCAGGTGGGCGAGAACGCCAAGAACGCCGTGGGCCCGGTTCTGAACGGACTCTTCGGCCGCCCGGCCGGCACGGTCGAAGGCTACACCTACTCTCCGGCCAACAAGAACTCGGGCATCACCTGGGATGAGGCCACGTTCCGGGATTACATCAAGAACCCGCGCGCCAAGATCCCCGGCACCAAGATGGTCTATGCCGGCCTGAAGGACGAGCAGCGCATCACCGACCTCGTTGCCTATCTCAAGCAGTTCAACGCTCAGGGCCAGAAGGCCACCCAATGAGCGCCACGCCGTTCCCATCCCGCCCGGGAAGACCTCGGGTGGGCCTTTTCGTCACCTGCCTCGTCGACCTGATGCGCCCCTCCGTGGGCTTTGCGGCCGTGAAACTTCTGGAAGATGCCGGCTGCATCGTCGATGCCCCCGTCCAGACCTGCTGCGGCCAGCCGGCCTACAACTCGGGCGACCGGGGCACCACGCGCGATCTCGCCATGCGGATGATCGAGGCCTTCCAGGGCTACGATTACGTGGTCGCTCCCTCGGGCTCCTGCGCCGGCATGATCAAGGCTCATTATCCGGAACTCTTCGAGGAGGATCCGAACTGGCGCGCCAAGGCCGATGCACTGGCGGCGAAGACCCATGAACTCACGAGCTTCCTGGTCGATGTGCTCGGCGTCACGAAGGTCGACGCGACGTTCAATGGTGCAGTGACCTATCATGATTCCTGCTCGGGCCTGCGGGAGCTCAAGGTGAAGGCCCAGCCGCGCAGGCTGCTCGCCAGCGTGGAAGGCCTCACCCTCGTGGAGATGAAGGACAGCGATGTGTGCTGCGGCTTCGGCGGCACCTTCGCGGTGAAATACAGCGACATCTCCGGCGCCATCGTCGAGGCCAAGGCCAGGAACATCGAGGAATCCCACGCTCCGACCGTGCTCGCGGGCGATCTCGGCTGCCTCATGAACATGGCCGGCAAGCTGAGCCGTGACGGCAAGCCGATCCAGGTGCGTCACGTTGCCGAGGTGCTGGCCGGCATGACCGACGAACCGCCGATCGGTGCTGCAAAAGCTAACGCGATCAAGTAGAAGTCATTCATGACCGTTCATTCCACCTCCCCTCAGTTCAAGCAGAATGCCGCGCGGGCGCTGAACGACGATCAGCTGCAGAAGGCGCTCGGCAACGTGAAGCAGGGCTTCATCGACAAGCGCCAGATGGCCGCCGACAAGCTGCCGGAATTCGAGGCGCTGCGGGATTCAGCCCGCGACATCAAAAACCACACCCTGGAGCATCTCGACCTCTATCTCGAAGCGTATGAGGAGAAGGTGAAAGCGTCCGGCGGGCACGTGCATTTCGCCCGCGACGCGGCGGAAGCCCGCGAGATCATCCTCGGCATCTGCCGCGAGACCAACGCCAAGACGGTGACGAAGGGCAAATCCATGATCTCGGAAGAGATCGGGATCAACCACCATCTCGAAGCGAACGGCATCACACCCGTTGAGACAGATCTCGGCGAATACATCATCCAGCTGCGGGGCGAGCTGCCGAGCCACATTATCGCGCCCGCCGTGCATCTGAACGCCACGCAGGTGGAGGAGGATTTCCGGCGCGTTCATACGCATCTCGATGCCAAGCGCGATCTCTCCGAGCCTGTGCAGCTCCTCACCGAGGCCCGCGCCGTGCTGCGCGAGCGCTTCCTCGCGGCGGATGTGGGGATCACCGGCGCCAATTTCCTGGTGGCCGAGACCGGAACCTCGATCATCGTGACCAACGAGGGCAACGGCGATCTGACGCAGATCCTGCCGAAGACCCACATCGTGCTCGCGTCTATCGAGAAGCTCGTGCCGACGCTGGAGGATGTGAGCCAGCTGCTGCGCGTGCTCGCCCGCTCGGCCACCGGCCAGGAGCTGTCGGTCTACACCACCTTCTCCACCGGCCCTCGCCGCAGCCAGGATGCGGACGGGCCGGAGAACTACCACGTGGTCATCCTCGACAACGGCCGCTCCTCCATGCTCGGCACGGCCTTCGAGGAGATGCTGCGCTGCATCCGCTGCGGCGCCTGCATGAACCATTGCCCGGTCTATCACGCGGTGGGCGGGCACGCCTATGGCTGGGTCTATCCCGGCCCCATGGGCGCGGTGCTCACCCCCTCCCTGATCGGCGTCGACAAGGCCGGGCACCTGCCCAACGCCTCCACCTTCTGCGGGCGCTGCGAGAGTGTGTGCCCGGTGCGCATTCCGCTCCCCAAGCTCATGCGCCATTGGCGGGAGCGGGAGTTCGAGCGGCACCTGACGCCCGCGACTGTCCGCTCCGGCCTCCAGCTCTGGGGCTTCTTCGCCAAGCGCCCGAGCCTCTACCGGTTCGCGACCCGCGCAGCCATGGGCGCGCTCGCTTTGGCCGGCCGCCAGCGCGGCCGCTTCTCCTGGCTGCCGATGGCGAAGGGCTGGACGAAATACCGCGACTTTCCGGCCCCGCAGGGCGAGACATTCCAGCAGCGCTGGAAGCGTGAGCGCAAGGGAGCCCGCGCATGAGCGCCCGCGACGACGTCCTCAGTAACATCCGCCGCTCACTCGGGGTCAACGGCACCGAGACGATCCGGCGCCAGATGGTGGAAGATCGCCTGGAGCGCTCGCCCAGGGGCGTGATCCCCAAACGCGGACAGGTGTCCGGCGAGGAGCGGATCGCCCTGTTCAAGACCATGGTCGAGACCTCGCTAGCAACGGTCACGGAGGTCGCTTCCGCAGCCGAGGTGCCGCAATCCATCGCGCTGTTCCTGCGCAACCACAACCTCCCGGCGACCCTGCGCATGGGCGACGATCCGCGCCTCAAAGCCATGCCCTGGCAGGACACCACGCTCGAGATCGCCCATGGCCGGAGCGAGGGCCGGGACCTCAACGCCGTGAGCCATGCCTTCGGGGGAATCGCCGAATCCGGCACGCTCGCGATGGTCTCCAGCGCGGACAACCCCTCCACCCTCAACTTCCTGCCCGACAACCACATCATCGTGGTCTCGGCCAAGGACATCGCCAGCGACTACGAATCCGTCTGGAGCCGGGTGCGCTTCGCCTATGGCAAGGGCAGCATGCCGCGCACGGTGAACTGGATCACCGGCCCATCGCGCTCGGGCGATATCGAGCAGACCCTGCTGCTGGGTGCGCATGGACCGAGGCGGCTGCATGTGGTGCTGGTGCGGGAGTAGCGCCAACGTTCAATCGGCACGGTGGCATCATGGCACCCTCTCTCGTCATCACCGGCCTTGTGCCGGTGGTCCCGGTTGTGTGAGGCGCTGTGCTCTTCCGATTGGGATGGCCGGCACAAGGCCGGCCATGACGAAGAGGGTGTCATCCCCGGCGGTCCGTCAGGACCGGGAAGGGGATCCATGTTCACCCTCAGCCTCATGGCTTCCCCTCCGCTGACGCTCCGGCCGGGAATGACACTGCCCCTTTTGCACGGGCGGGGCAGCCGCGCAGATCCTTCATGGACCAGCCTCTGAGGAGCGCCGCAGTCGACAACCTCTCGGGCTGGGCCATAATCGTCGCAGAGCAGTTGCAAAGCTCGGAGCCTCGGCATGTCCATTCCGACCCTGATCTTCCGTACTATCCGCTGGTCCGCCTGGGACGGCTGCGAGGCAGGGCTGGAGCATGTGGACGTGCGGCCGGCCGATGGCGGGCTCGACATTTCCGGAGTCGTGATCGCTCAGGAAGGCGACGACCAGTTCGGCATTTCCTACCGTCTCAAGCTGGATGCCCTGTGGCACACGAAGGAGGTTCAGTTAAGAACCACCTCAGGCCATGTGCTGCATCTGGAGAGCGATGGCCGGGGGCATTGGCAGGAGAACGGCAAGGACCGGCCGGATCTCCAGGGCTGCATCGATGTCGACATCCAGGCCACCCCGATCACGAACACGCTCCCGGTCCGGCGCCTCGATATCGAGACCGGCGAGAGCATGGAGATCCGCCTCTGCTACATCACCGTGCCGGATCTGACCGTCCATGCATCGAGCCAGCGCTATACCGCGCTTGAGGCAGGCTCGCTTTATCGCTTCGAGAGCCTGGAGGACGGGTTCACCGCGGACCTGCCGGTAGACGAGGACGGCTTCGTGCTCGACTACCCCGGCTTGTTCAGGCGCCTGGGCTGACCCGACGTCCCTAACCGTGACATCTGGGCACAGGAGATAGCGCTGGCGCCCGCCTTTCTTTTCAGCTAAGTCTTTGAAATCCCATGTAGTTTTTAGTCATTCTAAACTAGAACAACAAATGATCGTCTGCTCCTGCAACATCCTCTCCGACGGCGATGTCAAAGCCTGCCTCAAGCCGGGACCGGATTGTCCCCGCACGCCGGCACAGGTCTATCGCTGTCTCGGCTGCAGCCCCAATTGCGGGCGCTGCGCCCGCACGATCCGCGCCATCATGGACAAGGCCTTGGCCGATGCGGGCGTGGAACCCATTGCCGCCTGCAACCGCGGCTGCTGCCCGACCGCCCTCGAAAAAGCGGCCGCCGAACCGACCCTTTGAACAAAGGGGCTTTTACCCTAGTTCATAAATCCTCTAAAGATGGCCCGGCGCATCCGGCGCCTTGAGCATCGGATGGATCCAAAAGTGGACCCCACTTTTGGGATCCATCCGATGCTTCTAATGGATGGGCGCATCGATCGTGCGGAAAACCGGATCCACTTTTCCGCACGATCGATGCGCCAATGGACGAGAGGGTTAGGATGAAGGGTGATCCCAAGGTAATCGAGTATCTCAATCGCGGCCTGCGCAGCGAGCTGACGGCGGTCAACCAATACTGGCTGCACTACCGGCTCCTGGACGATTGGGGCTATAAGGAACTTGCGAAGACCTGGCGCAAGGAATCCATCGAGGAGATGCACCACGCGGATCGCTTCATTGAACGCATCATCTTCCTTGAGGGCTTCGCCAACCTGCAGGTGCTCGACCCTCTGCGCATCGGCCAGAACATCCAGGAAATCCTCGAATCCGACCTCGCGGCGGAATACGAAGCCCGCAACCTTTACGGCGAGGCGGCCGCCTATTGCGACAGCATCGGCGACCGGGTCTCAAAGAACATGTTCGAAGAGCTGATGAAGGACGAGGAAGGCCATATCGACTTCCTCGAGACCCAGCTCAACCTCATCGAGCAGATCGGCGTCGAGCTCTATGCCCAGAAGCATATCGGCGGCCTCGACGACGACCACTAGGCCCTCCTCCATAGAACCGACCTCATCCTGAGGGGCTGGCTCATGAAGGACCAGCAGCACTCCTGACGTCATCGCCGGCCTTGTGCCGGTGATCTCGATGGCTTGAAGCGCCGTGCTTTTCAGCATCGGGATAGCCGGGACAAGCCCGGCCATGACGGAAGCCGAGGCGTGTTCCTCTTTATGAGCCAGCCTCTCAGGATGAGGCTCCTGGACAAGCAACAGGCCTGCCCCACGGCGGGCCTGTTGCTTGTCAGGTGGATTTCGCGAGCTTGCCAGGCTCCGCGATCGAGGCGATCGGCAGGGTCACGAGGCGCAGTTCCGGATCGTCCGGATCGATGCGGATCGAGAAGCCGAGGCTGCGGCACATGTCGAGCATGGTGGAGTTCTCGCGCAGCACCTGCCCCTCGACCTCGCGCAGACCTTCCGCCTTCGCCCATTCGATCATCAGCCGCATCAGCTCCCAGCCAAGGCCCAGCCCCTTGAGATCCGAACGGAGCAGGATGCCATATTCGCCGGTCTCGTGGTTTGCATCCGCATGGAGGCGGACGGCCCCCATCATCTCCCCTGTCTCCTGATCGAAGGCCACGAAAGCGATGGCGCGGGCATAGTCGAGCTGGGTCAGGCGCGCGAGGAAGGTATGACTGAAGTCCCGCACCGGCGCGAAGAAGCGCAGGCGCAGATCCTCCGGGGTGATCTTCTCGAAAAAGCGCCGGAACTCGTCCTCGTCCTCCGGCCGCACGGGCCGCACGAAGGCGTTCCTGCCGTTGCGCAGGCCAATGGTGCGCTCCCATTCCTTCGGGTATGGCCGCACCGCAAAGCGCGGATGTCCGCTGCTCTTGCGGGTCTCGGGTGCTACCGCCACACGGGCATCGACCGCGATCACGCCGGTCTCATCGGCGAGCAGCGGGTTGATGTCGAGTTCACGGATCTCGGGTATGTCGGCGGCCATCTGGGCGAGCTTCACGAGGGTCAGGGCTATCGCCCCCTCGTCGGCCGCCGGAACATCACGGTAGGCCTTGAGGCGGCGAGACACGCGGGTGCGTGCAATGAGATCGTGGGCAAGCTTCAGGTCGAGGGGCGGCAGGGCGAGCGCCTTGTCGTTGATCACCTCCACGGCCGTGCCGCCACGCCCGAAGAGCACTACGGGGCCGAAGGATGGATCGTCGGCAATGCCCATGATCAGCTCGCGGGCCTTGGTTCGGCGCACCATCGGCTGCACCGTGACGCCACTGACGTGAGCCCCCGGCTTCAGGCGCGCGGCGCGCTCGAAGATGTCGGCCGCGGCTCTTCGCACCGCCTCCTCGGTGGTGAGATCGAGCTTCACCCCGCCGATGTCGGATTTGTGCACGATATCGGGCGAGAGGATTTTGACCGCAACCGTTCCGCCCTCGGCAAGGATCGGTTGCGCCGCCTCTGCGGCTTCCTCCGGCGTGGTCGCGAGCACCACCGGCGCGGTGGGAATGTCATAGGCCCTGAGCAGGGCATTAACCTCGAGCGGATCGAGCCAGCGGCGGTTCTGCGAAACCACGTGATCGACGATGGCACGGGCAGCTTCCGTATCCGGCTGGAAATCGTGCGGAAGATCGTCCGGCGTCTCCATCAGCTGGTTCTGCGCCTCCCGGTAGCGCACGAGCTGCATGAACCCGCGCACCGCATCGGCCTCCGTGGCGAAATGCGGAATGCGGGCGTCTTCGAACACGCGGGCCGATTCCGGATCCTCGCCGATCCAGGCGGCGAAGACCGGTTTCTGACGGTAGCCCCTCGCCCGGTCTTTCTTCACGACGTTCACGATGGACGAAGCCACCTCTGATGCCCCGGCGACGGCTGTCGGCACGTTGAGGATGAGAACGGCATCGTTCTCCGGGTCAGTGAGCAGCGCCTCCAGGGCTCCCGCATAACGTTCAGGCTTGGCATCGCCGATGATGTCGATGGGGTTCGCCTTCGACCAGGTCGGGGGCAGGATGGCATCGAGTGAATTGCGGGTTGTTTCCGAGATGCTGGCCAGCGTTCCGCCGAGATCAACTAGCCGGTCGACCGCCAACACGCCGATGCCGCCGCCGTTGGTGAGAACTGCCAGTCGATTGCCAGGGAAGGGCTTCTGCCGTCCCAGGGTTTCCGCCGCAGCGAAGAGCTGGTCGAGATCGAGCACGCGCAGCAATCCGGCCCGACGGAAGGCCGCGTCGTAGACCGCATCAGAACCCGCCAGCGCACCCGTATGCGTTGCGGCGGCCTTGGCTCCTTGCGCATGCCGCCCGGCCTTGATCACCACCACCGGCTTCACGCGCGCCGCAGCACGGGCCGCGGACATGAACTTCTTCGCGTTGTCGATGGATTCAATGTAGAGCAGGATCGCCCGCGTGCCGCTGTCGGCGGAGAAGAAGTCGAGGCAGTCGCTGAAGTCCACATCGACCTTGTCGCCGAGCGACACGATGGCCGAGAAGCCGACATTCCTCTGCGCGGCCCATTCCACAAGTCCTGCCGCTATCGCGCCCGATTGGGAGACGAGCGCCAGATCGCCCGGCTTGGCGCTGTGCGCCGCAAAGCTCGCATTCATCTTGGCCCGGGGGGCGAGCACGCCGATGCAGTTGGGCCCGACAACGCGCAGCCCATGGGCGCGCGCCGCCAGCCGGACCTGCTCGTTCAAGGACCCTTCGCCGTAGCCCAACCCCGCGGTTGCCACGATGGCGACGCTCACGTCGATCTGCCCGGCATCCTCGATCACGCCGAGCACCCTCTCAGGCGGCACCGCGACGACGATGAGATCGGGAACCTCCGGAAGCTCTGCCAGGGATGGAAAACACGCCCGCCCCTCGATCTCCACATGGTGCGGGTTGACGCACACGATGTCGCCCTCGAACCCACCGGCAATGAGATTGCGCAGGAAGGTCAGGCCAAGAGAACCGGAGCGCGGGCTCGCGCCGACGACACCAATGGAGCGTGGGGCGAGCAGCTTGTCGAGGCGATAGGTGGACATTGGGATCCTTCGTCTCGTGGATATCTCGGGGCGGAGCAGCCCACCAGAACCTATTGCGGCCGGCTGTAACCGCAAGTCACCCCGGCGGCTTTGATCAATCGCACAGGATCACGAGCAGGTGTCTGCCTCGTGAACCCAATGGTTACCGCCCTATCCGGCCTGATGGCGTGTCCATCGATAATGGGCATCCGGGGTGCGCTCCTCGTTCCCGGAGCCATCGGTCAGGCCGACAAGCCTGAAGCCGTGGCGCTCATAGAATCGGCGCGCCTGCTCGTTCGCCTGGAAGGTCCAGAGGTTCAGCTCCCCCGCATTCTCCCGAACAGCTGTCAGAAGAGCCGATCCCACTCCCCGACCATGCCAATTCGGATCGACATAGAGGTGATCGAGCCAGTCCTGCTTCAAGACGGCAAAGCCGATCAGCCGACCGTCATCCTCGGCAAGCCAGATGGTGGAGGATGGAAAGACGTGCTCCTCGAAGAACGCCAGATCCTGCTGCTGCGTGTGAAGCTCGGGCAGGTATGGGAGGCAGGTTCTGCGCACGTGGCGGTGCAGCCGGGCGACAGCTCCCATATCGGCATGGGCAGCGCGCCGAAGACCGAAGCTTCGCATTATTCCGCCCAAACTCTTGTGGGCGGGAAGATCACCTCGACCAGCGTTCCCTCGCTCGGCTGGCTGGAGATCTGCAGCGCTCCCTTGTTCGCCTCGACGAGGGCCTTGGTGAGAGGCAGGCCGAGACCCGTGCCGCCGCGTTTGCGCGATGTGGCAAGCTGGCGGAAGGGTTCGAGGGCAGCCTCGACCTCCTCGGGCGTCATGCCGATGCCGGTGTCACGCACCCTAAAAGCCACTTCGCCCCGATCCGTCATGGCCGTGGAGACGATCACCTGTCCGCCCGCATCAGTGAACTTGATGGCGTTCGACACGAGGTTGAGCACGATCTGGCGCATGGAGCGTTCATCGGCCACCACCGGCGGCAGCTTGGGCGCGAAACTCATGCGCATGACGATGCGGTCACGCGCGGCCTGCGGCTGAAGCAGGGCGACGCAGCTGGAGACCAGATCGTTCAGGCCTACCCCCGTAAAGGAGAGTTCCAGACGCCCTGCTTCGATCTTGGCGAGGTCCAGGAGGTCGTTCACGAGGCTGATCACATGCGAGCCGGAGGCGTGAACGTCCTTGAGGTATTCCTTGTAGCGGTCGTTGCCGACCGGGCCGAAGCGCTCTTCGAGCATGACTTCGGCAAATCCAAGGATGGCATTCAAAGGCGTGCGGATTTCATGGCTGATCTTGGCCAGGAGATCGGACTTCTGGGCGCTTGCCTCCTCGGCGGCATGCTTGGCGCCGATCAGTTCGCCTTCGGTCTTCTTGAAGGCCGTGATGTCGCGGAGCACGGCGCAGAACCGGCGCCCCGGACCATCGCCGAGGCGGCCCATGGTCATGAAGAGCGGGATGGACCCGCCCTGGCGCTCCCGGCCGAGCACCTCGCGCCCGTCGTTGAGCAGGCTGCCGACACCCGGCGAGCGCAGGCGCTCAAGGTAATCCAGGGCGACGATGTGGCTCTCGGGCGCCAGCAGCACCGTAATGGCATCGCCCGCCACCGCGCGCTCGTCGTGGCCGAAGAGCGCTTCCGCCGAGCGATTGAGGGAGAGGATGCGCCCCGTCTCGTCGAGCACGATCACGCCGTCGGTTGCCGTGTCGAGGATCGCCTCCAGCTCGTGGACGCGGCTGTCCTGGGATGGATGCAGAGGAAGGTCGACTTTGGAGGCTCTGCGGATCACCAGAAGATCCGCCTCCCCGCCCTCCCACTCGGCCGATGAGGCGCGTACCGTGACGGCGATGTTCTCATTACTGCGGGCGGTCAGGGCAAGAGCCGTGTCCTCCTCGCCCGAACCTCCCAGGGCGGGAGAGCCGCGGAACAGATGCACGAGACCGCCATCGGCCCGGATCTGATCGATTGTCTCATAGCCGGTGAGATCGAGCAGGAAACGGTTGGCGAAGAGGATGCGCTCACCACGATGGATCAGGATGCCGATCGGCAGCCGGTCGAGGATGGGATCCCCGCTGGCAGGAGGCCCCGCCGGCCTAGGGGGAGCGGCGTCTCTCTCGGCGGCCGCTGCCGGCTCATCGGGAGCGCTGGGCTGATCCGCAACCTTGTCCTGAGATGAAGCCTCTTCCAACCGGGCGCCGAGCGCCCGCGCAATTTCGCGAAAGGCGTTTCGCTCGGCGTCGGAAAGGGTCGATCCCGGAGGCGGCTTGTCGACGAGTTTACGCTGGGGCGCTGGTTCCGGCGGCGCGGTGCTGGAGAGAGCTTCCGCAACCTGCTCCCGAAGGTTGGTAAACCAGTTATCCTCATCAGGCGCCCCGCTCTCGGTCTCCAGCTCCTGCGAGGGCATTTCCTCCGGCGGGCGGAACGGGAAGGTGTCGTCAGGGACAAGGCTTTGGGCGATCAGGTCGGCCTGATTGCTTCCCCCATCCTCTATCGGCTCCGCGATGATTTCCCGCTCGCGCGCTGCATCCATGCGCAGCAGGCCGAAGCCCCGGAATCCGATCAGCTCCCGGTCCGTGCTGAAGACGGGCATGCCGGCCCAATCGACGGGCACCTGCAGAGGAGCGTTGTCGATATTCCAGAAGACGGTTCGTCCGCTCCAGGTGCCGCGACGGGCGAACAGGTCTGCAACGGCACCGTCAGGATCCTCGACAACCGACCGGGACACCTCGTCCCAGGTGCGCCCGAGGATATCGGCCCCAACAGGTCCGACGGCTTGGGCGAGCTCCGGCGAGACTTCGGTGAAGCGGGTCTGCGCATCGGCCTGCCAGACGAAACGGATCGTGCCGCGAGGCTGATCCGCTTGAGGAGCAGGATCGCCCGAGATTGCAGAGATTTGTTGCTGAGGTCGTGAAGTTTCGTCGGCAGATTGAAGAGCACGAGAGCGCCCAGTCCTGCTTGCCGATCCGGTGAATGCCGTCACCAGCACGGCTTCGCCGTTGTCCAAGACCGCCGAGCGGCAGGCACAGGCAACCGGAAGCCAAGGGCGAGCTGGGTCGAGCCTCAGACGCTCCACCCGGCCGCCCTCACGGGGAGCAAGTCCGCCGGCGAGGGTTCTGATGCGCTCACGGGTGCGGACATCGCGGGTTACCCGCTCGAAACCTTCGGCGAAAGCCTTCCTCAACCCTTCGGCGTCAGGGGATGTCCAGAGCAGCCTCTCCCCTGTCCGATCCCAGATGAACACGACCGCGCCCGGCCCGGCGAGCAGGCCAAGGGCCGGATCGGCGGCAAGCCGCACGATCAGGGCTTCATAGAGGTCGGGACCACCCGTCATCAACGGTCCTTGCGAGGGTTGTCAGAGGAATTCTTCTGGCTGAGCTTTAGACTAATATCTGTGGTCAAGCATACAAGGCGGAACCCTTGAATCCGTTTACTTTCAGGTAACCTTAATAACGCAAGGCACAAAGGAGTTGATTTTGCAGCGCACAATGTGATATTGCACTGCACAAATGCCTTACAACAAGGAGCATGTCATGGCAGCGAACCAGCCCCAAGGTTACGAAATTCCCCCGGAGATGCGCGACTTCGCCGAGAAGAGCGTCGAGCAGGCCCGCAAGGCGATCGACGGCTTCATGAGCGCGGCTCAGAAGACGGCCGACACCTTCGAGGGCTCGGCCGCTACGGTCCAGACCAGCGCCCGCGATGCCGCCCGCAAGACCTTCACCTACACCGAGCAGAACCTGAACGCGGCCTTCGACCTCGCCCAGAGGATGGTTCGCGCCAAGGACATGCAGGAAGCGATGCAGATCCAGGCCGAGTTCGTGCGCAGCCAGTTCGAGGCGATGCAGACTCAGATGAAGGAATTCGGCTCCATGGCACAGTCGGCCATGAAGCAGCCGGGCTCCAAGAAGTAAGACAATCTCCAACAGCCCCGCGAGGACCTCACGATGGCGGAAGCGAAGAAGCCACGAGCCAAGAGAGCAACGAAGGCCGCCAGCCCTGAGCTGAAGGCCGATCTCATCGAGCTGGCGGCCGCTCCCGCCGCCACGGTCCTGGAGGCGGTCACGGCTGCAAAGCCTGCGATGCAGCCGAAGGCGCCCGAGGTGAAGCCCGTCGCGCCTGAGGCTCTCTTTTCCTCGGCGAAGAAGCAGGGCGATGTCTTCCGCCAGGCCGTCGGCGAAGCGGTCACCGCATCGGCCAAAGGTGCCCTGGAGGTCAACGGCAAGATCATTGACGCCCTGACTATCCAGAGCAGCGCCGCTCTCGACCTCTGGCGTTCGGCGCTCAGCCCCGCTCCCCTGCCTGAGGCCCTCAAGGCGCAGAGCCAGGCGACGCGCCAGGCCTACGACGCGGCTTCCGCCCAGTGGAAGGACATCGCGGAATCGACGGCGCTCTGGTTCACCAAGAGCCTGGAGCCCCTGCACTCCGCCTTTCAGCGGCCGGGGCGTTAATCACCCTATCCGACCGTATGATGATGAGCTAAGGCTCGGCCCCATCGGCCGAGCCTTTTTTCATGCCTCAATCACCCATTCCTGCCGTCATTGCCGTCGTCATCCATGATGATCGGACCCTGCTGGTCCGCCGGGCCAATCCGCCCGATGCCGGCCTGTGGGGATTCCCCGGCGGCAAGATCGAATTCGGCGAGACGGTCCGGGCGGCAGCCATCCGGGAGTTGCTGGAGGAGACCGGCGTCCATGCGGAAGCTCAGGACGTCATCACCACGCTCGACATCCTCGTCCCGGATCCGTCCGGAGCGGTTCAGCAGCATTACATCCTGATCGCCGTCCGCTGCCGCTGGATCTCCGGAGAGCCTGTCGCGGGCGACGATGCGCTCGAGGCCGGCTGGTTCCCGGTGACGGATCTGGAGCACGACAGGCTTGCCATGAGCGCCGATGTGGACGCGATTGCCCGGCAGGCTCATGCCCTCGGGTCCAACTCGCCCTGAATGGTTTCCGCCTGTCGAACCAACAACCTCTGGCTTTAGGAAAAAGGCCCCACCCTTGTGAGGATGAGGCCAAGTTGTTGTCTCTTAACTTGAGGCTGGAAGGCCTAACGTCACCGGCAGATTTGCACATAATCGCCAGCTGACCTCAACCCGCCCAGCCACATCATGGTTGATGAAGAGTAAACATTCATAAATCTTCAATTATGCTGCAAATGGTTACATCCAAACATATTGTAATGTTATATAATATTATTCTCTGACCTCAGGGACAGGCAATTCATGCCTAGCGATGTCTAGTTCACACGTACGGAATACAATCATGCGTAAATCTGCTCTTGGACTGATCGCTGCCACAGCGGCTCTCGGGCTTGCGGCTTCGAACGCCCAGGCGGCCGATCTTCCGTCCCGCTACTCTCCCGCTGCTTCCTACAATGCGCTCCCGGTTTTCACCTGGACCGGCTTCTATGCAGGCCTGAACGCCGGCTATGGCTGGAACATGGGCGACAGCCGCTTCTATGACCCGACTTTCGGCACCATTCCCGGCCGGCGACATGGCGGCTTCGTGGGCAGCGCGCAGGCCGGCTATAATTATCAGTTCGGCATGTTCGTAGGCGGCGTGGAGACCGATCTCCAATATGCCGCCGTCGGCAACAAGGGCGCTTCCTACGGCACGACCTATTACCCGGGCGACTCGGATGGCTTCTTCGGCACCATCCGGGCCCGCGCCGGCGTGGCCCTTGACCGCGCTTTAGTCTACGGCACGGGCAGCTTCGCCTATGGCGACGTAGGCGGCAACCGGGGCGTCGATCCGGTTCTCGGCCATCATTCCGGCGATGAGATCAACTGGGACTGGACCATCGGTGGCGGCGTCGAATACGGGATCACCAACAACTTCACCGCCAAGGTCGAAGGCCTCTACGTGGATATCGACACGAAGGACAATTTCGATCGCGGCGGTCGCGTCAATGTCGACCGCGACGCGGAGTTCGGCGTGCTGCGTGCAAGCGTGAACTACAAGGTCAACTGATTGCCCGACCTTCCTCGAAACACGAAGGCCCGGTGCTGTCACCGGGCCTTTTCGTTTTGCCGCTGGCCGGCAACTGCATCAGGGATCGTTGACCGCCTGAGGCGCTTGAAGGCCTTCCGTCTCGCTGCGCTTGAGGGCAAGCAGCCGTTTGGCGGCAGTCCCACCCGGATCGGAGGCGTAGAGCCTGTCATTGAGCACCTCGATCTGCCAGCGCTGCAGCTCGAGCAATGCTCTCAAAGACCTCACCCGACTCTGGAGATCGAGTGCATCCTTCAAGGGATCCGGGGTGTCGCCTGTCATGGAACCATGACTGCCAATATTGCGATGAATCATGTCTGAACGCGCAAGAGAATGAACGTCAATCGGAGAAGCCTGCCACGAACCAGCCCGGCAGGGGCCTTACGCAAAACAATACTGCTCACGAGCCCGAAAAGGGCTCGTGCATCGGCAATCCTGAGAACTCTGCTTGATGGATGTAAGTGTCTTACAATTCCTGAGGCTGGCAAGTCTCAACGAGTGCATTCCACGCGGCCTAAGGACCAAGCTGGGCGCTTTTGAGGCCGCAGCACTCGTCTGACCGGAACCTGAGGTGAAGTTCGGCAGTTCCACCGGCAGAGCTTGAGAAGAGAATGACCTATGCCAGACACTCGCCATGAAACAGAAGCGGACAAAATTCTCTCAGCTTTGAGCCTCACCGCCCCTGACGAGCAAACCCTGCTGCAAGGTCGGCGCCTTCTGGCCGAGGCCCTGGAGCAGGCAGAGCGGCGCGGACGCCAGATCCTTGGAAATCAGAAGGAATCGAGCGGCTAAGGCTTCGCCAGGAACATGACGATCAGCCTTTCAGCGCCAGGATTCAGTCTCTGCTAACGGCGGCCCGGTAGGATCCATCGCAACCGGCGGACACCCCCTGCGACATCGGCGGCTAGGAACGGCCTCATGCTGCGGCACGTTCCTTTCCTGTGCGATAGAGCACAGCGGGCAAAGCTCGGATGTGATGATCATCCGGGCGTTGGAGAATAGGTTGATGCGCTCCTTTCTGATGGTAATCTTGGCCGGCGCCTTTAGCACGGCAGCAATTGGTGGCGCTCAGGCCCAGTCCGCCGACACCCGCATCGCGTCCATGCCCTTCGGCGAATGCCTCTCCATCATCAGCGAGGCGGCGCAGGAGATGGACGAGGAGCCTGTCAAGCTCGTCAATACGAGCGATGTCGTGACAGCCCGCATCCAGGCCTCGGACGGCTTCGTCACCGTCTCGTGCGATCGGAGCGCCAGCAAGATCACTCTCACCAAGAGTCCTGTTCCCGAAGCCGCCGGCATGACGGCAGCGCGCTGATTGCAGCTGCCACAACCAGCTCATGAACTGACGCAGTTCGAGCACGCTCTTCTGCGCCAGCTCGAACGGACAAAAACTTCGCAAGAGCACAAGCTCCATTGGTCCCTAATGATCTTGCGGGACCTTATCTCTTTCTTGAATGCGGCGAACAGGCGGAACAGCGGAAATTTGTGGCTGGCACAACAACCTGCCGCATCGAATGATCTTCTTCTGTCTCTCATGAGACCTGTCGTATTCAGGTCATGGTTTGCTGTTGAGGATAAGACCGTGGCGAAAGAGTTGCGGGCTCTTCCATAGAGAGCCGGGAACTTGGCGTGATGCTCAATGATTCAAGCATCAACGCATGAGCCAAGAGCGTTTGAGTTTATCCATTTCCCTCCCACGATAATGAGGCACGACAATGCCGGTGAAACATTTCAGCCAGACTCCGCCTGACAAGGCCAATGAGCTTTTCGACAAGATCTTAGCCACCTCGGACACCGCGACCAAAACTCGTGAGCGCCTCTTCGCGGATCTGAAGGACGAGCTGGAGCTTCTCGCCAACCTGCAGGAGCAGCATCTCTTCCCTATCCTGCAAAGGCACGGGATGGAGGAACTGCTCAGCGCCTCCATCAGCGATAACGAGGAGACCGCCTCGCTGCTGGGAGAACTCGAAGGCATGCAAAAGAGCAGCGGCGAGTTCCTCGGCAAGGTCGCCGAGCTCAGGAAGGCCTTCCAGCGGCACATCCGGGATGACCGGAAGCAGCTTCTTCCGGCCGTTCTGGAAGTGCTCAGCGATGAAGAGGCCCAAGCGGTCGCAGAGCAGGTCGAGGACGAGTTGGCGAACCTCAGCGACGCGAAGCAAGTCGAAGCACGCACTCCCGCCGGCATGAGCCCTGCAATCCGTGGCAGCCTCGATGGCGTCGACGATGTTGTCCGCACGGGAACAGACAGCGCCCATGCCGTCGCCACCAGTGTCCAGGATCTCTCGCAGGAGTGCCTGCGCATGAGCCAGAAGCGGCTTCACACGAACCTTGATGGGTGGACCAAGCTCGCCCAGTGCCGGTCGCTTCAGGACCTCACCAGGACCCAGGTCTCGCTCATGCAGGACAATCTTGAGCTGACACTCCAGAACAGCTTCCGTCTGGCTGGCCTCGCCGCGCAGCTCGCCGAGAAAGCAGCATGGTATGATGCTTTCAGAAGGCAGGCCTCCTCTATGCTGTCTATCGGGAACTCAGCAGGAAAGCGCCTCGGCTAAGCTGAAGCAGCAAAGCAATCGGTCATGGAACGGCACGTGGGCCATATCGGCCAGTGCCGTTCCTATCTGTTTTGAAGCGATTCCTGAGCGACCACAAATGTAACGGCGGTCGCCATCAATGGACAGCCAACCTGCACGGCCTATATGTGAGTCATCACTGACGAGGCGCACTCATGCCTGAGACCGACCAGCAGAGTAACGAGGAGTTGGACGAGCTTGACACCTCAAGCCGGGTCAATTTCCGGGACTATCCGAGTTCCGGTCTGGTCGTGATCGCCGCCATCAGCTCGGGACTGGGCTGGATGCTGTACAAGTGGCTCGGCCGGAAGCGCAAGGCGCAGACCAATACGTCGAGCGCGCCGGCCAAGGCGGACGTTACTTCGCCTTCAACAGACTTCCCCGGGGATACAAAACCTGAGCGCTGATGCTGTTTTTCCCTAGACGTGCTGCAGCGCACCGCCGCCTGATGAGCCTTGGCTTACCTTTGGGAATCAGCAGGAGGTTCTCATGGCTTACGGCGCTGTTTCATTCGTTCTTGGCATAATCGCTCCTCTGGCTCTGGTGAGTTGGCTGCTCGTACTGCATTGAAGCAGCAACGATCAGCCTTACCAATCGACACCATAAGCCTGAGCGAGATCCCTGATCGACAGATACATCAAAGAATTTGGCGCTGTATCTTCCGTTACGTAATCAACCATTTACCTTTCAGGCGCAGCCTTCGTGAGTGCCTGACTGGCACGGTCCTCCCTCCCGGTCGCAAAAGCGGCCCTCCTTGAGCGCCATGTGAGAAGGCGCTCTTTCTTTGCACGGCTATGGAGAGAATGGGCTGAACAGGGCTGCCCATCAGGGAAACACGGATCATTGGACCCTCCTAGGATCTTACACCCTCTGCAACATCACCAAAGAATGCGCTCGATACTGTTACGCTTGGGAATAGATAGAATAAAAACATAATCATTGCCACGATGTTGCCTTATTCGACGATCAAAACGGCTTCAACGGACGAACAGAGATCACATCTGACATCCGCAGTATTATGAGCAACACAAGAAGTGCTCATCTGTATCAATAGTTGCCTAGTGTTTTATCTCTGCGTAATCCCAGCAAGTTCTTTATAGAACTGCATAAACTATTATTCAGAAGCCTCAAAAAGAGGCTCGCTTGATTTTGGGGCAGATAATATGACTTTGAATCCTTCGGTCGCTCCCGGCGGCAACTTTGACTTGTCCAATTGGAAGATCACTCTTCCTGTAGATGCCAACGGCGGCATCAGCGGCACCGCCGTCGAAGTTCAGAATCTTTCCACCTACCAGAACTCCAAATACTTCTACACTGCTGCCGACGGAGCCATGACCTTTGTGGCTCCAGTCGACGGCGCCACCACCAGCGGTTCCTCCTATGCCCGTTCCGAGCTGCGGGAGATGAACGGCACGGCGAAGGCCGCATGGAACCTCAACACCGGCGGCTTCATGAGCGCCACTCTCGAGGTTGATGCCGCTCCCATCCGCGAGGGCATGGGCGGCCGCATCATCGTCGGCCAGATCCACGGCCAGGACGACGAGCTGGTGCGGCTCTACTGGGAGAACGGCAAGCTCTACTTCGCCAACGATCACGCCGGCTCCAGCAACAGTGAGACGAAGTTCTACTTCGTGAATGCATCCGGCCAGCAGCCGAGCGTGTCGCTCGACGAGCGCTTCTCCTATACGATCAATGCCAAGGGCAGCACGCTCGAGGTGACGATCTTTGCCGATGGGCAGATCTACAAGTCGGTCAGCACCATCAACAGCGTGTGGCAGTCGGATACCTTCTACTTCAAGGCCGGCGCCTATCTCGGTGCGAACGAGACCAATGGCACGGGCTACGGCCAGACCTCCTTCTACGCTCTGAGCTTCAATCACAACGGCACGGTGACCACGCCGACGCAGCCGACGCAGCCGACGCCGACGCCGACGCCTACTCCTACTCCTACTCCCGACCCGAAGGATAATGCGGTCACGGCATCGGACGACCGCTACGCGGCGGTGGAAGACAAAGTTCTGACCGTCAGCGCGTCGCAGGGCCTTCTGGTCAACGACACCGCCGCCGATGGCGGCAAGGTGGCAGTCTCCGGCACGTTCGCCACCGCGCAGGGCGGCAGCGTGAAGATCGTCGCCGATGGCTCCTTCGTCTACACCCCGAAAGCCGATTTCTTCGGATTGGACAGCTTCAGCTACACGGCCAAGGACGCGGATGGCGACACCGATACCGGCACCGTCACTCTCGCTGTGGCCGATGTAGCGGAAACGGATGCGCCGACGTCCCCGACGCCCGCCCCCTCGCGTCCGACAACGACGAAGACGGTGTCGGGCACGAGCAGCTCGAACGGCCTGACGGGCACGTCCGGCAACGATCTGATCGACGGCAAAGGCGGCGATGACAAGATCTGGGCCAAGAACGGCAGCGACGTGCTGGTCGGAGGCACGGGCAAGGACACGTTTACCTTCGACACCGCGCCCAGCAGCAAGAACGTGGACGTGATCGTCGACTTCAATGTGGACGACGACACGATCCGCCTCAACGACTCCGCATTCACCAAGCTCAAGTGGGGCAAGCTGGCGGCCAGCAGCTTCGTGGTCGGCACCAAGGCCTTGGATTCCGACGACCGCATCATCTACGACACCGACACCGGTGCCCTGTCCTACGATGCGGACGGCTCGGGCTTGATGGCAGCCATCAAGTTCGCCCAGATCGAGAATCTCGCCAAGCTCACGGCGGCCGATTTCCTCGTTATCTAAAGGCAGCCCATCTATCAGCTGTGACGCGGCCCCGGGCAACCGGGGCCGCTTCATTTTTGCGTGTCGGACAACATCCTGCTTCGGGCCGATCGGACAGCACGGAATCAAAAAGAGCAGCCGGCCGGATCGGCTATCCCCCGGCTGCGGACCTCAAGGCGCTTACCGTATAGATCGCCAAGGCTGTCCAGATCAGACCGAAGGCGACGCCGTCCACCCATTCGAAAGCTTCCCCATAAACAAAGACGCCAAGAGCCAGTTGCCCGGACGGCGCCAGGTATTGCAGGAGTCCGATGGTGGAAAGCCTCAGTCGTTGCGCCCCGGCGGCGAACCAGATCAGCGGCGCCGCCGTGCTGAAGCCCGTGAGCACGAGAAGCACATCGAGACCGGCCTGTCCCCGGAACGCCGCAGCGCTGCCATCGGCGAAAGTCACGACCAGATAGCCCAGCGCCAGGGGCGTGAGCAGAAGGGACTCGATGCAGAACCCGACCAGGGGAGGCACCGGCACGATCTTCCGGACCAGGCCATAGAAGCCGAAGCTGCATGCGAGGGCCAGCGCAACCCACGGCATCCCGCCGGAGGATACGCCAAGGACGAGAACGCCCACCCCGGCGAGCAGGCAGGCCGCCACTTGCGCAGGATGAAGCCGCTCCCGGAGGAAGAGCACACCCAGCACTACATTCAAAAGTGGGTTGATGAAGTAGCCGAGGCTTGTCTGCACCAGATGCCCGGAATTCACGGCCCAGATGTAGATCAGCCAGTTGATCGCAACCAAGCCTGCCGAAACGCCGAGCAGGAGAAGATGCCGACCTGAAGAAGCAGCCTCAACGAGCTTTCGCCACTGCCTGAAGGCGAAGATCAGCCCGAGCGCAAACAGGCTCGCCCACACGATGCGGTGAGCGAGGATCTGAAGCGGCGGTATGAAGGAAAGGAGCTTGAAGTGCAGCGGCACCACCAAGCCCCACATGAAGAACGCCGCGAGCGCATAGAGAACGCCAATCCTCGTCCGACGCGCCTCGGAGACCTCCTGGTCCGGTGTCATCGACATCAACCTGTTGAACAATGTGCGCGCAGTCACCTGCAGCGATCCTGCCTGGGTCGTAGTCCAAATCCCAGAACCGGTATAGCCGCTAACACTTCCCTAAAGAGCGGGGCACAACGAGCCGCTCCGCCTTTGAAAGACATATCAGACTGGATTTTCGGGAGCGATGCCTCAAACCTGCGAGGGCTACATCTTAGCTTTTGAAGTGGTACAGCCGCCCCGGCTCGAACGGGGGACCCCCAGATCCACAATCTGGTGCTCTAACCAACTGAGCTACGGCTGCACGTGAGGCAGGGTGTAATCGCCCGGACGAGCAATTTCAAGACCTGATTATGGCCCGATGCCCCAGAAATGAGTGCGGCGGACCCAAGGCCCGCCGCATCACATGCTTAAGCTTGAAGGCCGTTATTCCGCCGTTGCGCCGGCAGCCTTGAGGACCGGGGTCCAGCGGGCGACCTCGCTCTCGACGAGCTTCTGCAGGGCCTCCGGGGTCCGCTCGGTGTTGCTCGGGATCACGCCGCCCAGTTCGAGCAGGCGCTTCTTGGTGTTCTCGTCGTCCAGGGACTTCATGAGAGCGTCGCTGAGCTTCTTGACCACATCCGCCGGGGTGCCCTTGGGTGCGAAGACGGCGTTCCAGGCGCTGACCTCGTAGCCCTCAAGGCCGGCTTCCTTGGTGGTCGGAACGTTCGGCAGCACGGGGGAGCGCTGCGGCGTCGCGATGGCGTAAGCCTTGATGTTGCCGCCCTGGATCTGCGGCGCCACATTGACGATCTGGTCGGTCATGAAGTCTACCGTGTTGGCCATCAGGTCGTTCAGGGCAGGACCCGTGCCGCGATAGGCCACCATGGTGGGCTTCGCCTTGACCACGGAGTTGAAGAAGATGCCCGTGGAATGGGACACGGAGCCCACGCCCGCATGGGCCATGTTCACCTTGTCGGCGTTCTTCGACAGATAGTCGAGGAAGCCCTTGAGGTCGTTGGCCGGGAAGTCCTTCTTGGCCACGATCACGATCGGGGTGCCGGCCGCCAGGCCGATGGGCGCGAAATCCTTGGTCGGATCATACTTCAGGTTCGGATACAGGGCCGGCGCGGCGCCGTGCGTGCCCATGTGGCCCATCATGATGGTGTAGCCGTCCGGCTGAGCCTGAGCCGCGCGGGTGATGCCCGTGGTGCCGCCGGCGCCGGCCACGTTCTCGATCACGATCTGCTGGCCCAGCGTGCGGCTCATGTTGTCGGTCACAATGCGGGCCACAACGTCGGTCGGGCCGCCGGCCGCGAACGGGACGATCATGGTGATCGGGCGGGTGGGGTAGCCTTGGGCCTGCGCGCCCGTTGCGGCCAAGCCGGCGACTGCGGCCAGAGCCAGTACAACCTTCTTCATCAATTTTCCTCCCTTGGAAAAGTTATGGCCTACCATGTGGGCAAGATGGAGTTGAAGGCAAGCTACTCGGTGAACACCTCGTCCCTTCCCTTTCGGATGGAGGGCAGGAGGGCGATCACAAGCAGGACAACGGCCACGGCGAGCAGGCCGGCGCTGACCGGACGCTCAATGAAGGTCTCCAGCGAGCCGCGCGAGATGATGAGCGCGCGCCTGAGGTTTTCCTCCATCAGCCTGCCGAGCACGAAGCCGAGCAGCATCGGCGCCGGCTCGAAGCCGAACTTGATCAGCATGTAGCCTATGAGACCAAAGAAGCCGATGAACATCACGTCGGTGGGCAGCGAGTTGATCGAGTAGATGCCGATGCAGCAGAACATCAGGATCGCCGGGAACAGCAGCCGGTACGGCACCTTCAGCAGCCGCACCCACATGCCCACCAGCGGCAGGTTGATGATGAGCAGCATCAGGTTACCCACCCACATGGAGGCGATCATGCCCCAGAACAGGGTCGGGTTCTTGGTCATCACCTGCGGGCCCGGGATGATGCCGTGGATGGTCATGGCGCCGACCATGAGGGCCATCACGGCATTCGGCGGGATGCCGAGCGTCAGCAGGGGGATGAAGGAGGTCTGCGCGCCGGCGTTGTTGGCGCTTTCCGGCCCTGCCACGCCCTCGATGGCGCCGCGGCCGAAGCGGCTGGGGTCCTTGGCGAGCTTCTTCTCAAGCGTGTAGGCCGCGAACGGCCCGAGCACTGCGCCGTTGCCGGGGAGAATGCCCAGCGTGGCTCCGATCAGGGTGCCGCGCAGGACCGGCTTGTAGGACTGCTTGAAGTCGTCCTTGTTCGGCAGAAGCCGGCCGATGGCCTGGCGCACCACGTCGCGGGTCTCGGTATGGTCGAGATTGCGCATGATCTCGGCAATGCCGAAGATCCCCATGGCCAGCACGGCGAAGTCGATGCCGTCGGCCAGGAACGGCAGGCCGAAGGTCATGCGCTCCTCGCCCGTCTCCAGATCGGTGCCGACGGTGGACAGCAGCACGCCCACGAGGATCATGGCGATAGCCTTGAGGATCGAGCCGCGCGCCAGCACGACCGCGAAGACCAGGCCCATGACCATGAGGGAGAAATACTCGGTCGGCCCGAAGATCAGCGCCAGTCTGGTGAGCGGAGCTCCCAGGGCGGCGATAACCAGGGTCGCCACCGTGCCGGCGAAGAAGGAGCCGATGGCCGCGATGCCGAGCGCCACGCCGGCGCGGCCCTGGCGGGCCATCTGGTGACCGTCGAGCGCGGTGACCACGGAGGTCGCCTCGCCCGGGATGTTGACGAGAATCGCGGTGGTCGAACCGCCGTACTGGGCGCCGTAATAGATGCCGGCAAGCATGATGAGCGCGCCGGTGGGGTCGAGCCCGAAGGTGATGGGCAGCAGCATGGCGATGGTGGCGATAGGGCCCACGCCAGGCAGCACGCCGATGAGCGTGCCGACGAGGCACCCAAGGAAGGCCAGGCCCAGGTTCTGCAGGGTCAGGGCGACCCCGAAGCCGAGGCTGAGATTGGAGAAAAGGTCACCCATCAGATCCTCCCGCTGTGGTCGGCCACGTCAACCGGACCGCGACGCCGACCGCGGGTGGCGAGGAACACGATCACGGCCGCCACGGCCAGGATGGCGGCGGTCGCCCGCAACACGGCTTTCTGCGACCAGTCAGGCGGGAACAGGCCCGTGAGCGCCTGGGGGAAGACGGGAATGGGCAGGTTCAGCAGGTCCCCGAACAACACCATGCAGAACGGGGTGAGGCTCAAGCTGAGGATGACGAGGTCGCGCAGGCGCGCCTCAGGCGTGGCATAGCCGCCGATGATGATGGCGAGCGGACCGGCGAACAGCATCCCCAGACCTGGGGTTGTGAAGCCTCCCATCGCAAAGGGACGGATGGTCAGCGCGAAGGCCAGGATGCCGCCGATCACGAAAACCGGACCCCGCAGGTTCCAGCGTTCCAAGGCCTCGCCGTGCTTGATGAAGGCGAAGGCCAAGAGGGCCAATCCCGACAGGCCGACCGCGATGGCAAGCCACCGGGGCAGCATGGCCGGCCCCATGGCGTTGAGGGTGCCCTGGTCCAGATCCCGCGTGAGCCACAGCGCCAGAGCCGCCAGCGCCACCAGGACCAATCCGCCCGCCACGTTTTGGGGAGCGCGAACCGGCCCGCCGGGCCTAACAGGCCCCGAGCCTTCGTGAAGAGTGGACATGAACGACCTCCCGCCGGACGCCCGAGCGCCCAATGTTCTTCCAAATCGATATGGCCCGAGGCACCAAGCCGGATCAAGCTTCTGTTTCCCCGAAGCAGGCCTTCTCAACAATAGGTCTTGGGAACTAGGGGACAGAAGGGAAACCGCCTATCATCCTTAGGATAAGGCGCTGCCTTCATGAGAGGTGACTTGATCCCTGGGCCTGGGTTGTCTAGATGGACCCCGTAGCCAGGCCGGGCCCCTCTGGTCGCTCCTCTCCGGAGCGGCGATGTCGGACTGGATGAAAACCAGGGCGGCCTGGGTTCGTTCAAACAGACGGTTTTGCCTGCATTTCGGCTCCTGCCTCGAAAATTTTCGTGGCAGGACGATGCCAGATGCGTCTCTTTGAACGTTTCGCATGCGCTGCCCGCAAACCGACATATGAGGCACTGCATGTTTGATCTCTCGCAGTATTTTGGACCCGAGGTCGTCGCCTTCCTGATGGTGATCGGCATCGATCTGGCGCTTGCCGGCGACAATGCCATCGTCATCGGCCTGGCTGCTGCCGGCCTTCCCAAGGACCAGCGCAACAAGGCGATCCTGCTCGGTGTCCTGGCCGCTACGGCCCTGCGCATCGTCTTCGCCCTGCTCACGACCCAGCTTCTCCAGATCGTAGGCCTTCTCCTCGCCGGCGGCATTCTTCTGCTGTGGGTGTGCTGGAAGATGTGGCGCGAGCTTCGCACAGGCCATGAGGCAGAGCAGCATGCAGCCGAGGAGGCCCTGGAGGGCCGGGACCTCGATCAGGACGGCAACATTGCCGGCGGGGCCCCGCGCAAGACCTTCGCCCAGGCTGCCTGGCAGATCATCATCGCGGACGTCTCCATGTCCCTCGACAACGTGCTCGCCGTGGCCGGTGCGGCGCGCGAGCATCCCTACATCCTGGCCTTCGGTCTCCTGCTGTCGATTGCCCTCATGGGCGTTGCAGCCTCGTACATTGCCCGCCTGCTTCAGCGCTACCGCTGGATCGCCTATGTGGGCCTGGCGATCATCCTCTACGTGGCGATCAAGATGATCTACGAGGGCTGGGTTGAGGTGGCGCCCTTCGTGAATGGTGCCGTCGGCTAAGCCGGACCATCGATCCAACATCTCCAATTGACGGCGGGGACGCGGGAGGGCACAGAGCATGACGCTCATGTCCCCCGCTCCCCGCCCTCATTTTTCTTATTCCGGCCTGCGCCACGGCGGGCGCGCCGCCCTGCCGGCCTTCCCGGGCTTCATCATGTTTGCCTTGGCCTTCGGCACGGCAGCGGCCCAGAAGGGATTGTCGCTGGGCGAGACAATGGGCCTCTCCGCATTCGTCTATGCCGGCGCCTCCCAGATGGTGGGTCTTGAGATCTGGCAGCAGGTCTGGACGCCCACGACGATCCTCACGATCATGACCGTCACCGCCGTGGTGAACGCGCGCATGATCATGCTGGGAGCAACTCTCCAGCCATGGCTCAAGCACGAGCCTCTCCCACGCACGGCGCTCAACCTCTTCCTCCTCACGGAGGCTGGGTGGCTTATCGGCACCCGGTATCACAACAAGGGCGGTCGGGATGTGGGCGTGCTGCTGGGCTGCGCGCTCATCCTCTGGCTGGTCTGGCTGGCAACAACCTTTGTGGGCTTCTTCGCGGGCGCTCTCGTGCCCGAGCCGAAGCGCTTCGGCCTCGATCTCGTGATGCCGATTTTCTTCGGCGTCATGCTCGTGCCCCTGTGGAAGGGCGCCAGGCCCGCCCTGCCCTGGCTCGTGGCAGGTCTCGTCTCGCTTATCGTCCACGCGCTGGTGCCGGGCTATCTCTTCATCATCGCCGGGGCCCTCGCAGGCGTCATCGCCGGGATGCTGATCGAATGAACGGATTCGGCAGCTTCATCGCGAGCCCTTGGGGTTCGGCTCTCGCCATTGCGGGCATGACGCTGGTGACGTTCCTCTGCCGCATCGCAGGTGTCGTCGTCATGAGCCGCGTGCGCATCACGCCGCGCATCGAGCGGGGCTTACGCGCGCTTCCCGGCTCCATCATCCTGGCGACGATTCTGCCCGTGGTGATCGACAACGGCTGGCCTGCCATGGTCGCGCTCGCAGCCGCCATCATGGCCATGGCAGTCACGCGGATCGACATCGTCGGGCTCGTAGTGGGGCTAGGCACCCTGGCCGTCATTCGGGCTCTTGGGTGAAGTCTGCTTGAGCCGCAGGCGGATGCGGTACATCAAGCCGTCGCGGATGTTGCGATAGGCATCGAGCACCTGATCGCGCGAACCCTGTGTGATCGTGGGATCCGGCGTCGGCCAGTATTCCACGTCAGCCGCGATGGTGCGCGTGAGCTCGAGCGCCGCGTGATGGGCCTCCGGCGAAAGCGAAATGATGAGGTCGAAGTTAAGCCCTTCCCACTCCTCGAGTTCATCGAGGGTGCGCGGCTTGTGCTTGGAGGCGTCGATGCCGATCTCGGACAGGATCGATGATACAAAGCCGTCCGGCTCGCCTTTGCGCACGCCGGCGGACTGCACATAGATCCACTTGCCGAAGTAATGGCGGGCAATCGCCTCCGCCATGGGCGAGCGCACCGCATTCATCGCGCAGACGAACAGAACCGAATGGATCCGTTTCGGGCGGGGCTCGTCCAAACGCTCGTCCAAGCGTCAGCCCCTCCAGTGAAGCGCGAAGATGAGCGTGAAGATGCGCCGCGCCGTACCGAAATCGAGGATGAGCTTGCCCTCCAACCGCTTCATCAGCAGTTCGGCCGCTTCGTTGTGCAGGCCGCGCCGCCCCATGTCGATGGCCTCGATCTGTGCCGGCGAGGCGGAACGGATCGCCTGGTAATAGCTGTCGCAGATCATCTCGTAATCGCGGATGGCCTTGCGGAACGGCGTCAGCGACAGGTGGTGCGAGATGAGATGCGTGCCGTCCTGCGTGCTCACCTCGAAGCAGAGCTTCTTGTCGAGGAGCGAAATACGAAGGGCATAGGGCCCGCCGTCGTAGTTCGGCAGCGAAAAGGTGTTCTCTTCGAGAATGTCGTAGATGGCGATGGCCCGTTCATGCTCCTGATCGGGATTGCCACGGCCGATGGAGGCCTCGTCGAGGGTGACGGCGACCAGCCGGGTCCGCTCCTTCGCTTCGCTCGCCATCCAGCCTCCTCTGCCTTAGAGCATCGGACCCAAAAGTGGATTTGCGCTTTTGGGGCTGATCCGATGCTCCACTTTATAAAGAGCGCATCGTTGAGCGCGACCCGAAGGGCCGCGTCAGCGAATAACCGAAACCACTTTTTCGCACGATGCGCTAGAGATTCAGGCGGATCGCGACCGACCGCGCATGCCCCTCCAGACCCTCCGAACGCCCGAGAGCAATCGCCGCCGGGCCAAGCGCCCGCAGAGCGTTCGCATCGCATTTCAGGATCGAGGTTCGCTTCATGAAGTCAAGCACGCCGAGACCCGACGAGAAACGGGCCGACCGGGCCGTGGGCAGAACGTGGTTGGGGCCGCCCACATAATCGCCGATGGCCTCCGGCGTGTGGCTGCCGAGGAAGATCGAGCCGGCATTGCGGACTTTGCCTGCGATCTCTTCGGCGTTCTCCGTCTCGATTTCGAGATGCTCGGGGGCGAGCCGATCCACGAGCGGAATGGCGTTCTCCAGCCGGTCGATCAGAATGATCGCCCCGTAATCGCGCCAGCTCGCGCCGGCGATCTCCGCCTTCGGCAGGGTCTTGAGCTGGCGCTCCACTGCCTTCTCCACCGCATCGGCCAGCACCGGGCTGTCCGTGATGAGAATCGATTGTGCGGCGGTGTCGTGCTCGGCCTGAGCCAGGAGATCGGCCGCGATCCAATCCGGATTGCCGTCAGCGTCGGCCAGGATGAGCACTTCGGACGGCCCCGCGATCATGTCGATGCCGACCTGGCCGAAGACGCGGCGCTTGGCGGCGGCCACATAGGCATTGCCGGGACCGACGATCTTGGCGACAGGCTTGACGCTCTCGGTGCCATAGGCAAGCGCCGCCACAGCCTGGGCGCCGCCGATGCGGAACACCTCATCCACGCCGGCAAGGCGCGCCGCCGCCAGCACGAGCGGGTTCGTCTCGCCCCGCGGGGTCGGCACCACCATGGCGATGCGCGGAACACCCGCCACCTTTGCCGGCACGGCGTTCATCAGAACGGAGGACGGATAGCTCGCAAGGCCGCCGGGAACATAGAGACCGACGGATTCAATCGCCGTCCAGCGCCAGCCCATGGTGACCCCGACGGGATCTGTGGTCTTGAAGTCCTTCGGGCGCTGCTCCCGGTGATAGGTCTCGATGCGCTCCCTGGCGAGCGCCAGGGCCTCCAGGGCTTCCTTGGAGCATTGGGCCTCCGCAGCAGCGATTTCGGCATCGGACACCCGCAGGGTCTCGGGCTGAAGCGCCAATCCATCGAAACGGTAGGTGAAATCGATCAGCGCCTCATCGCCGCGCACCACCACATCTTCGATGATGGCGCGCACCGCCTGGTCCACATCCTCCGAGACCTCGCGCTTGGCGGAGAGCAGGGCAGCAAACGCCTGCGGGAAGGAAGGATCCCGCGCATCGAGCCTCTGCGCCATTTTAAGGTCGCTCCACCGTTTGCAGCTGGTCCTCGTGGGAGGGGCGGCTTTCCGCAGCCCAGACCGGGCCGGTATCTTTCATCTGCATTTCGATGCACTCCAGGTCCACCTGGATGGCGCCACCCTCGGCAAAGATCAAGGTGGCTGTGCCCGAAGGAGAATCCTTCTCCTCGAATGCGATGGCGAGAAGGTTAAGAACCGCGTCCGTGTTGCTCCGGTCGATGCCACGGACACGCACGCCCGTGACATTCTCGAAATGCATGCAGGTCAGCCGCCGCTGGGGCGTTGCCGCCTCCCAGTCGTAGCGGCGGACCTGGATGGCGAAGCGCCGCTCCTTGGGCAGATAGGCGATGTCCCCGACCTGCAGCAGCGAATCCTGCAGGTGAGCGGAGATGACGGCAAGGTCTTCAGGGTCGAACGCGACGAGTCTCAGGAGGTCCATGGCCCACCAACCTGTTGTTGAACTTTGATCTTTAGGTAGAGAGCCCCCTGCCCCGGCGCAACCTTTCGCCCAGGTTCGCCTTCCGGGCCTTCAAAAGAAAAAGGCCGGCGATGATGCCGGCCTTTTGGTCTTTAGCCCCTGACGCGCTCGATCAGAGCGCCGCATCGGGCGAGCTTGGCTTCCAGCGACTCGAAGCCGCGATCCAGGTGATAGACCCGGTTGATCGTGGTCTCGCCGTCCGCCACCAGCCCGGCAATCACCAGGGACACGGAGGCGCGCAGGTCGGTGGCCATGACCGGAGCGCCCTTGAGGCCCGGAACGCCGTCCACATAGGCGCTGTCGCCGTCAAGGCGGATCTGGGCGCCGAGGCGGGCCAGCTCCTGCACGTGCATGAAGCGGTTCTCGAAGATCGTCTCGCGGATGCGCGAGGTGCCGTTCGCCCGGGTCATGAGGGCCATGAACTGGGCCTGGAGGTCCGTGGGGAAGCCCGGAAACGGATCGGTGGTCACGTCGACCGGCTGGAGGCCGTTGCCGTTGCGGCGGATGCGGATGCCCCCATGGGTCGAGGTCACCTCGGCCCCGGCTTGGCCCAGCACGTCGAGGGCGGCCTGGAGGTATTCGCCGCGGGTGTTGTCGAGCACGAGGTCGCCCCCGGTCATGGCCACCGCCATGGCGTAGGTGCCGGTCTCGATGCGGTCCGGCATCACGTCATGGGAGGCCCCATGCAGGCTGGTCACGCCTTCGATCACGATCTCGGACGTGCCGGCACCCTGGATCTTGGCCCCCATCTTGATGAGGCATTCGGCGAGATCCACCACCTCCGGCTCGCGGGCGGCGTTGCGGATCACGGTGGTGCCCTGGGCCAGGGTTGCCGCCATCAGGGCCACATGGGTGCCACCCACCGTTACCTTCGGGAAATCGATCTCGGCCCCTCGCAAGCCTTTTGGGGCCGTCGCCACCACGTAGCCGCTCTCGATCTCGATGGCGGCGCCCAGCTTGGCCAGGGCCATGATGAGCAGGTCCACCGGCCGGGTGCCGATGGCGCAGCCGCCGGGCATGGAGACCTTGGCATGGCCGAAGCGGGCCACCAGGGGAGCAATGACCCAGAAGCTCGCCCGCATGGTCGAGACCAGCTCATAGGGCGCCGTGGTATCGATGACGTTCTTGGCCGACAGGCGGATGGTCTGGCCCGTCTCCGAGGACTGACCGGGACGGCGGCCGGCAATCGAGTGGTCGACGCCGAAATTGCTCATGATCCGCAGCAGGGAGGAGATATCGGCAAGCCGCGGCACGTTGCCGAGCTCAAGGGTATCCGCCGTGAGCAGGCTCGCGATCATGAGTGGCAAGGCCGCATTCTTGGCGCCTGAAATCGGAATCAGGCCGTTGAGGGGCGCGCCGCCCCGGATGCGAATGCGATCCATCAATATCCCCTTGCAAATTTGTCAGTAGGCCATGCGCTATGCGCGCCTTGAGATCATCAGGCTAGTCGGACGGCTTGTCGCGCTCTGCCGAAACGCTCAAGCTGCCGCTTTCGTTTCCAGACGCCTTGACGGCCTGCCGTCCCCGCGCCTGCGCCTTGCGCCGCTTGAGATTTTCCTTCAGAGCCGCCTTGAGCCGGTCGGCTTTGTCTTGCGATTTCACGTCAGTCATGGTTCACGCGACCCATCGTCGCCTTTACCAAATAGAGGCTTCGCATGCGGCCCTCAACCGCAATATCACACTTCAGAACTTTGACCCGGATCAATGTGATCTGGCATAATAGGTTCAGTATCCCCGGGCATTGCGTTGCCCACCCGGTGAGATGATGGATTATCAAACCTTCTTCACGTCAGCCCTCGATCGCCTCCAGGCGGAGCGGCGCTACCGCGTCTTTGCCGATATCGAGCGGCTGGCCGGACGTTATCCCCAGGCAATCTGGCACTCCCCGGACGGCCCGCGCCCCATCACGGTCTGGTGCTCGAACGATTACCTCGGCATGGGCCAGAACCGGGATGTGACCCGCGCCATGGTGGAGACGGCCTGGCGGCTCGGCACCGGGGCCGGCGGCACGCGCAACATCTCGGGCACCAGCCACCCCATCGTCGAGCTGGAGGCCGAGCTCGCCGACCTGCACGGCAAGGAGGCGGCCCTGGTGTTCACCTCGGGCTACGTGTCGAACCAGACGGGCATCTCGACGCTCGCCCGGCTGATCCCGAACTGCCTGATCCTGTCGGATGCCCTCAACCACAACTCCATGATCGAGGGCGTGCGCCAGTCCGGCTGCGACAAGGCGATCTTCCGCCACAACGACCTCGCGCATCTGGAGGAACTGCTCGAGGCCGCCGGCGACCGGCCCAAGCTGATCGTGTTCGAGAGCGTCTACTCCATGGACGGCGACGTGGCGCCGATCCATGCCATCTGCGACCTCGCCGAGCGCTACGGCGCCATGACCTATATCGACGAGGTTCACGCAGTGGGCATGTACGGCCCCCGCGGCGGCGGCATTGCCGAGCGCGAGGGCGCCATGCACCGGATCGACGTGATCGAGGGCACTATGGCCAAGGCCTTCGGCGTCATGGGCGGATATCTCACCGGCACCAGGGCGGTCATGGACGCCATCCGCAGCTTTGCCCCCGGGTTCATCTTCAGCACGGCCCTGCCCCCGGCCGTCGCCGCCGCCGCCATGGCGTCGATCCGGCATCTCAAGGCTTCCTCCGCCGAGCGCCAGCAGCAGCAGCGCCAGGCCGCCCGCACCAAGGCGATCTTAAGCAGCGTCGGCCTGCCCGTCCTCGACACGCCCACGCATATCGTGCCGGTGATGGTGGGCGATGCGGAGGCCTGCAAGGCGGCCTCCGACAGGCTCTTGGAGAAGCACGGTATCTACATCCAGCCGATCAACTACCCCACCGTGCCCCGCGGCACGGAGCGGCTGCGCATCACTCCCGGCCCGTTCCACTCCAACGCCCATATCGACGCCCTCGCCGCCGCTTTGGTCGAGGTCTGGACCGCGCTCAGGCTCACCTTGGAGCCGAAAGTCCAGGCAGCCGAATAAAGATCATTTTCAAGCTTGCATGGAGGGCAGCCCTGTGGCAGTAAGCGGCCCTCCCCGTTGGCGCGCTGCCGTAGCTCAGTGGTAGAGCACTCCCTTGGTAAGGGAGAGGTCGAGAGTTCGATCCTCTCTGGCAGCACCAGCCACCGCACGTGGCTCAGGAGTTCGAAACTGCGACCTTGAGCTTCCCGCTTTCCTACAGATCAACGCTCTTCCTGTTCGAGGGTGCGCCTGCGCGTCCTGACCAAAGGCGCAGTTGTCTTTCTCCTTAAAGCCTTGCAATAATCCTGCATCGGGAGAGGCTTTCACCATTGAGACGAAGCCCTCCTGAAGAACATGACCGGAGGAGAACCTCCGGCTTGAATAAGGGGGATGAGGACCATGAAGGACTCGGCCATAGCGCCTGAGATCGCGGATCCGTATGCGACTCTCGAGAAGATCCTCAAAGTCATCGGCAGGTCTTGGCTGAGCGAGGAGTGGCGCCTTGAGGACATCCGCCTCCTGGCTCAGGAAACGCTCGCGAAACGAAGCAGCTTAGACGACACGGAGCGCGCCAAGGCGATCATCCAGGCTCGGCTTCGCATGAGAGCAAATTCAGAGGCGCCGGTTACCGCACAGCGCAACAAGGGCCTTCCGACCTGAACGATCGGTGAGTCAAGCCGATGACGAGAGATGCCCATCCGGGGCATCACCGCATAAGCTCACCCACTCGTCTGAAGCTCTGCTTTTAGCTGGCTTTCATTGTAGCGCCTGTCAGGCTGCAAAGGTCAGCCGTGCGGCACATTGTCTAGAAGGGCAAAATTCAAGCCAATCTGCTTTTAGTCCTGCCGCTAATCTTTTAATAACTTACCTAACGTTATCTATTTAGACGAGACAAACAAAGCATAACAGTCTCGTCATGGGGCAAAATTCAATGGAATACGTGAATTTACTGTAGCGCTTCGCAGTGCCCATCGTGGCGCAGCAATCGCGTGCTCTCTGCGAAGTTTAAATCATTCTTCCCAGAGCAACTCGGCTTGCATTCCGCGCCAGCTCACGCGCGAGACATCGCATTTCTTATTCAATTTTTAGAGTTAGCCGAAAATGCCTGCTGTCGAGTCCTATAGCTCCACTGGTAATTCTTACATCGATTCCATCCTGGGCAACCTGAAATGGGTGCCGAGCGATTTGACATACAGCTTCCCCTCCACCGCCGGTGCATATGGCACGGTCTATGGAGACGGTGAGGCAGCCAAGGGTTTCGGTTCCTTCAACGGCACGCAGCAGGCGATCACCCGGTCGGCCTTGAAGCTGTTCTCATCCGTCAGCAACCTGACATTCCAGGAAGCACCTGAGGCGAGTGCCTCGTCGGCCGATCTGCGCTTCGCCCAATCCGATGTGCCGGGCACCGCATGGGCCTACTTTCCGACCACGGATTCGACCGGCGGCGATGTGTGGGTCAACAATTCCAGCCGGAACTACGCAAGCCCCGCCAAGGGCAACTACGCCTATCTCACCATCGTGCATGAGATCGGCCATGCTCTCGGGCTTGAGCATTCCCACGAAGGCAACATGCCGCTCGATCGTGACAGCATGGAATACACGGTCATGAGTTACCGCTCGTATTCCGGCGCCTCGACCAGCACGGGCTACATGAACGAGACCTGGGGCTATGCGCAGTCGCTGATGATGTACGACATCGCCGCGCTTCAGCATATCTACGGCGCGAATTATCGGACGAACAGCGGCAGCACGACGTATTCCTGGAGCTCGGCCACCGGCGAGATGTTCGTCAACGGCGTGGGCCAGGGCGCGCCCGGCGGCAACCAGATCCTCCTCACCGTCTGGGATGGCGGCGGCACGGACACGTACAACTTCACCGACTACACGACGGCTTTGACGATCGATCTGCAGCCCGGCGCGTGGAGCATCACCTCGCAGGAGCAGCGCGCCAAGCTCCACTGGGATGGATCCAAGCTCGCCGCCGGCAACATCGCCAATGCGCTCCTGCATCAGGGCGACACGCGTGCCCTGATCGAGAATGCTTATGGCGGCTCAGCCAACGATGCCATCAAGGGCAACGTGACCGGCAATACCCTGCGCGGCAATGGCGGGAACGACAGGCTTTATGGCTTGAACGGCAACGACGTGCTGGTCGGCGGCAGCGGGAGTGACGCGCTGAGCGGGGGAGCCGGCACGGATATCGCCAGCTACAGCACGGCGAAAGCCGGCGTGGTGGCGGATCTCGCGACGAAGGCCAACAATCGCGGCGATGCGGCCGGCGACTCGTATTCCGGCATTGAGTGGATCACCGGCAGTGCCTATCGCGACACTCTCCGCGGCAGCGGATCGGCCAACCAGCTCAAGGGCGGCGCCGGGAGCGACACGCTCTATGGACGAAGCGGCAACGACGTGCTGGAGGGCGGTACAGGCAGCGACAAGCTTTATGGAGAGAGCGGACAGGACCTGCTGATCGGCGGGAGCGGAGCGGATGTGTTCGTCTTCTCCTCGTCATCCCACTCGCGGATGTCCTCGGCCGATACCATCAAGGACTTCCGTCGCGGCTCCGACCACGTCGATCTTCGGAGCATCGACACCAACACGAAGATCGCAGGCAACCAGGCGTTCACCTTCATTGGGAAGAACGCCTTTCAAGGCAAAGCCGGAGAACTGCGCTTTGCCGATGGTGTGGCAGCAGGCGATACGAATGGGGACAAAGTTGCCGATTTCGGCATCAATGTCGCCGGGCTTTCGGCACTCTCCAAAGGCGACTTCTATCTCTGATCGGGCCTCGATCCTTTGTATCGAAACGGCTGCGGAACTGTTGGAGGGTTCAGCCTATTGGCTGAGCCCACATGCACAGAAACTCTCTGTTAACCATCTGGACAAGCCTCAAGCTTAGGCATAATTCCCATTGAAACATCTTTCCACCCTTGGAAAAGCACGATGGATCGTCCGGGAAAGCGCCACCCTGCCAATGACACTTTGGCCTATCTGATGAACCTGATTGGCCTTGCCTTCAGCATCAGCTGCCTCTGGGTCGTCGCCTCCGTGGCCAAGATGTAATGCGGCTTGGCTTCCGCTGCTTCAGCGGGAGCGGAATTCCTTGGCCGCGTCGGTGGCCTGATAGCCCCAATACGTGAGTTGAGCCGCGGCACGCCCCAGAAGGCCGCCATTCCACGCAAGACCGAAAGGCGCGAAGAGACGATAGCGGTCGCTCTCGCCTGTTATGCCTTCCGCCGCCACCGTGCCGCCGATGGCGGTGGTGTTCATGCCGTGGCCGCCGAAGGCCGTGCAATGCCAGACACCCGGCTTAAGCTGTCCGATCTGGGGCATCAGATGCCGGGCGTAGGACATGAGCCCTGACCAGGCGATCTCAACCTTGAGACCGGCAAGCTGCGGATAGGTCGACACCATTTCGCGCCGCAGCAGGGCCGCGATATCGCGCGGATCCGTCGTACGCGTGGTGATGCGCCCGCCCCAGAGGATGCAGCTGCCGTCATTCACAAGGCGATAGTAATCCCCGGCCCGGCGATCATCGAGGATCGCAGCGCGTGTGCGGATCGCGCTTCGCACCCGCTCAGGCGCATGCTCCGTCAGCAGGACATAGGTGGCAATCGGCAGGAAAGCGCGCCTCAAGGCGGGCAGCACGGCTCCCGTATAGCCACCTGTTGTGAACATTACATGCCCGGCTGAGACCTCGGCATCTTTCGTCCGAACGATCTTCCCAGCACCCTCCAGATCGGCAGAGATGACCTGTGAGTTCTCATGGATCGAGGCGCCCAGGCGTGCTGCTTCGCGGGCGAGCGCACGCCCATAGTTCAGGGGATGGAAATGAAACGCACCCTCGTCGAGGATCGCTTCGTGGTACTTCGGTGAAACAAAGAGGTTTCTCACCTCGTCTCGGCCCAAGTGGCGCAGGTTCAGTCCGAACTCGCGCCGCTGGCTCTCGCACCCAGCCTGCAGAGCGCCGCGTGAGTCGTAACGCAGCGCCTTCGCGATGCCGGGAACTGGCTTGGCGTCCTCGATGCCGAGTTCGTCGATATTCCGGCGGATGATCTCGACGCCTTCCATCGACAGGCGGAAGAGCTCTTTCGCCTGGTCTTTTCCCACGCGCCGCTCGATCGATGACAGCCCCGTGGCATAGCCCGCCGAGACGAAGCCGCCGTTGCGTCCCGAGGCGCCCCATGCAACGCGCTGACCTTCGAGCAGAACCACCCTGCGCCCGCTGCGGGCGAGCTTCAGCGCGACGGTCAATCCCGCGAGCCCCCCGCCCACAATGCAGACATCCGCCTCGATCCGACCGGTCGCGGCAGGATAGGTCTCCGACGTTGCAACGGTTCGGCTGTAATAGGTGTCGATATAGGTGGATGACATGCTGGACGGACTAGAGCGTCATCTCGGTGGAGGCGAGGAAGATCTGCACAAGCGTCTCGCAGCCCTCGCGGTCCTCATCATCGAAGCGGTTCGGGTTGGGGCTGTCGAGATCGAGCACGCCCAGCACCCGGCCATCCTTGATGAGCGGCACGACCAGTTCCGACCGGGAGGCGCTGTCGCAGGCGATATGCCCCGGGAAGGCATGGACATCCGGCACCACGACTGACTCTTGGCGCTCCACTGCCGTACCGCAGACCCCGCGCCCGACCGCGATGCGCACGCAGGCCGTCTTGCCCTGGAAGGGGCCGAGCACGAGCTCGCCTCCACGTATGAAGTAGAACCCGGCCCAGTTCAGATCCGGCAGGAATTGATAGATCAGCGCGGACATGTTGGCCGCGTTGGCGACCATGTCCCGCTCGCCCTCCAGGAGGCCGGTGAGCTGCTGGGCGAGCGAGGCATAGAAGTCCCGCTTGTTGTCGGAGGTGGAAATATCTTTGACTTCGAACATGCGGTTTTCCTTATGAGCCTGAGGATTGCTTGTCCAGACCGGCCTATTCGGCCGCCATATCGGGCTGGTGAGCCCTGGCCAAATCCAACCCCTGGTGGTCGCAGAGGCGGCGATAGAGGCCGCCCTTGCGGTAGAGATTGTGGTGATCCCCCTCCTCCACGATCCGCCCTCTGTCGAACACGAGGATCCGGTCGAGGGCGCGCACCGTCGAGAGGCGGTGGGCAATCACGATGGAGGTGCGCCCCACCATGAGCCGCTCCATCGCCTGCTGGATCAGCACCTCCGATTCCGAATCGAGCGCGGAGGTCGCCTCGTCCAGGATCAGGATCGGCGCATCGGCGAGAAAGGCGCGGGCGATGGCCACGCGCTGACGCTCGCCGCCCGATAGCTTCACGCCGCGCTCGCCCACCAGGGTGGAATAGCCCTTCGGCAGGCTCATGATGAAGCCATGAGCATTGGCGAGCCGCGCCGCACGCTCGATCTCCGCCATGCGGGCTCCGGGCCGTGCATAGGCGATATTCTCGGCCAGCGTGCGGTGAAACAGGATCGGCTCCTGCTGCACGATGGCGATCTGCGCGCGCAGGGACGCCTGCTGCGCGTCGGCGATGCTCTGGCCATCGATGCGGATCTCACCGCCCGTCACGTCATAGAGCCGCTGGATCAGCTTGACGAGGGTTGTCTTGCCCGAGCCCGAGGGGCCCACGAGGCCTACACGCTCGCCGGCGCGGACGGTCAGGGACAAATCTTGATAAAGCGGCGTGTCATGCCCGGCATAGTGAAAGGTAACCTGATCAAATGTGACCTCTCCGCGGTCTATGCGGATGAGCTTCGCGCCGGGGCGATCCGGCACGCCGATCCGCTCGCGGTGGATCTCGATGAGCTCCTCCATGTCGTTCACGGAGCGGCGCAGGTTGTTGATGTGCATGCCGATATCGCGCAGGTAGCCGTGGATCACGAAGTAGGTCGTGAGCACATAGGCGAGATCGCCCGGCGTCGCGCGGTTCTCCCACCACAGCCAGATGGCCGTGCCGATGATCGCCGCGCGGATGCCGAGCAGCGCGATGAACTGCACGGTGCCGCTGTTGGTCCCACGCTGCCAGAGGCGGCTCGTGCGCTTCTGCCACTTATTCAGCACCCAGGTGAGGCGCGCGTCCTCGCGCGTCTCCGCGCCGAAGGCCTTCACCACGGGGTTGCAGCTCAGGGCATCGGCCAACGTTCCGCCGACGCGCGTGTCCCAGGCATTGGCAAGCCGCGCTGCCGGCGCGACATAACGGGTGGCGAGCAACGCCGTCATGACGATGTAGATCAGCGCGCTCGCCCCTATGACGAGCCCCATCACGGGCCAGCGCAATCCGAGCACGATCATCGAGCCGGCAAGCACCGTGAGCGACGGCAGGAGCGCGAGCAGAAGAGTATCGTGCATCAGGTCGAGCGCCCACATCCCACGCGTGATCTTGCGCACGGTGGAACCAGCGAAGGAGTTCGCGTGCCAATCGGTCGAGAAGCGCTGCACGCGCGCAAACGCATCCTGCGCCACGCGGCCCATGACGCGCAGCGTCAGCTCCACGATGCCGTAGAACGCAAGATGGCGCATGACGATCATGAGCAGGCCGAGCCCCGTCATGAACGCGAACGCCATGAGGGCTGCATGCAGGGCAGCCTCGCGGTTGTCGCCGCCCGCGGCGATGGCATCGACGAGCCTGCCGGCGAAGACCGGCATGAACACGTCGGCGAGCGTCGAAACCATCATGGTCACGACGATCAGAGCCACGTAACGCGGCTCCTCTCGCCAGTGGCGGAACGTGAATCTCAGGACGTCGCGGGTCGCATCCCCGCCCTTCTTCTGCTGGTTCATAGCAACGAACAGGTGACGCTCGGGGCGCACACCTCTCCCGGAATTTTGAGGAGCGACAGCAGGAACGGCGGCTCACCGCGTTCGAAATCGCTCGACGGTTATAGATATGGAAAACTTGGTAAGGTTTGCCGGGCCTTGGGGCCCCGCCTGGTCCAGCCTAGGATTTTGGGCGGGACGCGGGAGGAACGTTCAGCAAGCACACAAAAGCCATGCAGTCCTCCCTCTCTTGAATAAAAACCTGGATGCAAAGTAGTGCAGTTGGTTCAACTTGGCAATCGGACTTTTGTTTCACCGTCTTCCGACGGATTTACACGACTTCGAGAGGGCGGTGCGGTCCCGCCGGCAGTTCCACTCGGATGGCATCTCCGGGCCGGACCTCTCCGCGCTGGAGCACGATGCCCATGATGCCAGACTTGCGGATGATGTTGCCCAGCTCGTCCTTGCCCAGCACCGCCTTCATGAGCCCCTTCTGAAACCTGTCGATCTGGACGCAAGGGTTGCGCAGGCCGGTCACCTCGATGATGGCGCTCCCTCCAAGGCGCAGGCGCGCTCCAGCCGGCAGGTTCAGAAGATCAATGCCGCGGGTCGTGACGTTCTCGCCCATCTCGCCAGCCGCAACGACGAAGCCTTTCTCCGCGAGTTCGTCGAAGAGTTCCGAATGGATGAGATGGACCTGCCGCAGGTTCGGCTGAGTGGGGTCCTTGGCCACCCGCGAGCGGTGCTTGACCGTGGTGCCGAGATGGGCGTCGCCCTCGACGCCGAGACCCGCCAGCAGGTGGATGGAAGCCTGATTGGGCTTGCTGAAGCTGTGACGGGAACAGCGGCTCACGGCCGTGACGATTGCGTTCATGATTGCCCCACCTCCCTGCGCTTTCCCGCCTTGTAGCGTCAGAGCACCGTGAGATCCACCGTCTCGAAGCCGCGCCCGGCCAATCGTTGTGCCAGCACCGTACGGTGGCAATTGGCAGGGTCCCGCTCGAAGCACAGGAGGCAGATCGGCTGGGCTCCGGCCAGTGTCTCCAGTTCACGGAAAGCCTCTTGCGCCGGCTCGGTGGCCAGAACCTCGTCGCAATAGATTCGGCGCATGAGATCGCCGTCACCGGCGCGTGCGGCCTGACGGCCTTCCTTCGGCGTTCCGAGCCTGATGAAATGTTCATAGCCGATGCCCTGATGGGCCAGGGCATCGCGCAGGGCGGATTTCGAGAACCCGCGCTTGCGGGAGAGCGCGACGGCGCGCACGTCGGCCAGCGTCGCGACGCCCGCATCCTTCAAGGTGGCGAGGAAGCGGTCCACGTCCGCTCCCTCGTACCCGATCGTGAAAACCTGCGGCCTTGCCATGCCGCGAAGTTACATGGACGGCATCGGCCGCTGTGGCATCTGCGGCTGGGTGTAGGGCCGCATGGCTTCGGGCGTGCGGAAATCGCGCGGCACTTCGAAGTCGCGCGCCGCGCCGTGGCTCTGCTCGATGCCGCCTGGATAGCCGGTGCGGTCGGAATAATCCTGCATCGGCGGCAGCGGATGCGGGCTCTCGCGGCTGAGCGTCTGGGCGCAGTAGACGTCGAGCGCCGTCACGCCGGCCACCGCCGCCATGGCGATGCCCACATTGGTCTTCTTCGGGTTCTTGCCTTCGAGCGCCGTCGCCAACGTGGCCAGATCGAGCCCGTCGCCTGCCACACGGCCCCAGATCCAAGGAGTCGGGTCCTTCGAGGCCAAGATACCGATGCCGGTTGCGATCTCGCGCACGCCATAGCCCGCGATCAATCCCTCCTGCCCCTTCATGCCGAGCGCCCGTGCCAGAGCGCGCGGTGCCACGACCTCAGCGATGCCGAGCGCTATGGAGAAGATTCCGAGGCCGCGGGCCAGGGTGTCGGTGGCCGTATCGGCATGGCCACGACGGCGTGTTCTTTCGGTTTCGTACCGCATGATCTCACCTATCAGGGTTTGAGAACGACCTTGATGCAGCCGTCCTGCTTATCGCGGAAGATCTTGTACATGTCGGGGCCTTCATCGAGGCCCACCGTGTGGGTGATGACGAAGGACGGGTCGATCTGCCCTTCCTCGATGCGGCGCAGGAGATCGTCGGTCCAACGGTTCACATGCGTCTGGCCCGTGCGGATGGTGAGACCCTTGTTCATGATCGCGCCGAACGGGATCTTGTCGAGAAGACCGCCATAGACGCCCGGGACCGAGAGCGTGCCGGCCGGGCGGCAGACATAGGCCATCTCGCGTAAGACATGCGGACGGTCCGTCTCCATCATGGTGGCCTGCTTCACGCGATCGTACATGGCATCGACCGTGCCAGCCGCATGCGCCTCCATGCCAACGGAGTCGATGCACTTCTCAGGACCCTTGCCGTTGGTGAGTTCGTTGAGGCGCTCGATTACGCTCTCTTCGTCGAAGTTGATGGTAATGGCGCCGCCGGCCCGCGCCATGTCGAGGCGCTCGGGAACGCGATCGATTGCGATGACCTGCTTCGCGCCGAGCAGGACGGCGCTGCGGATCGCCATCTGGCCGACGGGACCTGCGCCCCAGATCGCCACTGTGTCGGTCGGCTCGATGTCGCACTGGACGGCGGCCTGCCAACCAGTCGGGAAGATGTCGCTGAGGAAGAGAAGCTGCTCGTCCGACAGGGTGCTGGGAACCTTGATGTGCGTGGCATCGGCAAAGGGAACGCGCAGGTACTCGGCCTGACCGCCCGGGTAGCCGCCGGTCAGATGCGTGTAGCCGAACAGGCCCGCGGTGGTGTGCCCGAAGGCCTTGGCGGCGATGTGGCCGTTGCGGTTCGTCCGCTCGCAGACCGAGAAATTACCGCGCTTGCACTGATCGCACTCGCCGCAGATGATGGTGAAGGGGATCACCACCCGGTCGCCGACCTTCAGCTTGCCCTTCGACTCTGCGCCAACCTCCACAACCTCGCCCATGGACTCGTGGCCCATGATGTCGCCGGACTTCATGCCGGGCATGAAATGGTCGTAGAGGTGGAGATCCGAGCCGCAGATGGCGCAGCTCGTCACCTTGATGATCGCGTCACGCGGATGCTCGATCTGAGGATCGGGAACCGAATCGCAGCGGATATCGGTGGTGCCATGCCAAACAAGCGCCTTCATCGACGTCTCCCTCACTGTCTGGAAAATGGCCAAGCTTCAGCACTCGACCGCCTTCGTCACAGGAAAGACTTCTTGAAGGGGCTTTGCGTTCCCTGGAGGGCAGCAAAAACTGCTGCCTACCCCGTCCGGGCGACCGGATGGACGTGCTCCGGCAGGCTGCGGATCAGATCGGCAAGCGCAGGCTCCAGCACCTGGTGGGCCGCTTCTTCGACACCGAACCATTGCGCCTGACGCTGTCCCTTCTCGCGCCATGACTTGAGCTGTTTGGACACCTCGAGCGGATAGACATTGACCTGGCACAGGTCGAAATGCGCGGCCCGGCGCTTCCAGTAATCGTAGGAGCCGAGAGGCTTGTTCTTGATCTCGCCCTTGACGCCCGCCTCCTCCTCCGCCTCCTGCGCGGCCGCCTTGTGAGGCTTCTTGCCCTTCATGGGCCAGCCCTTGGGGATCAGCCAGCGCTTGGTCTCGCGTGACGTAACGAGAAGCACCTCGATCCTTCCGTCGCGGATCCGAAAGGGCAGTGCAGCAACCTGGCTGAGTTTGTCTTTGGAGGTCTGAGGCATTCGACGAGAGTAGGATTCCTATCGGGTAAAATTGTAACGTAGATGATTTGAGCCGGCTAAGAAAGGACTTGGACGAAAAGTTATGAGGACATTGTTGCCTTTGAACTCATACGTTTCGCCATCCTCTCAAAGCCGGATGACGGGCTCATAACAATGAAGGCCCCGCTTTTGATCCAGAAGGACACCCTGCCCCGATGACGACCAACGGTCTGGACATGAGATTTGCCGCCGCCTGCGCCATCGCCAGGGAGGCGGGCGTGCTGGCGCGCAAGCGCTTTCTGGAGCGTCCGCGCTCGCAGCGGCCAGACTTCAAGGGCCCTCAGGACTTTCTCACCGCCACGGACGCGGAGGTTGAGGAGTTGATCCGCACCCGCCTGAGCGCCCTGTTCCCCGAGGACTCGTTCTTCGGCGAGGAAGGCGGCGGCTCGTTCGAGCGCGACGTGTGGGTGGTGGACCCGATCGACGGCACGGCGAACTTCGCCCGCGGCATCCCGCATTTCGCCATCTCCATCGCGTTCGTGCGCGACGGCAGCATTGAGATCGGCGTGATCTATGACGTGATGCATGCGGAGCTCTACACCGCCCAGCGCGGACGAGGCGCGATCCTCAACGGGGAGCCGATCCGGGTCAGCGGCCTGGCCGACATGAACCAGGCGACCGTCGAGGCCGGCTGGTCGCCGCGCCTGCCGCCCGAGCCCTACATCGCCGCCGTCGACAAGCTGAAGACAGGCGGGGCCAATGTGCGCCGCGCCGGTTCAGGCACGCTGGGCCTGGCCTACGTTGCCGATGGGCGCATCGATGCCTATTGCGAGCTTCACATCAATTCCTGGGATGCCCTGGCCGGTCTTCTGATCATCGAGGAAGCCGGCGGCTGGACCAACAACTTCCTGGCCAAGGACGGCCTGAGAAAAGGCAATCCTGTCCTTGCCTGCACGCCGGAGCTGGCCGCTGCCTTGATGGCTGCCACCGGCATCTCCAAAGAGCCGTAAGCCGGGCATGTCATTCTAAAGATTCGCATTTAAAGGAGCGGCAAGGCTCTTGACCCGCTGCCATAATGAGGGGAGCTTAGCCGGCCAAGCAATAACGATTACAACAATGCCACTACGGGAGGATACGATGAAGCTGAAGAAGTCTTTCACGGCGGCAACGATGCTGGCAGGCACCATGACGGCCCTGTCCTTCATGTCGGCCGGAGCGGCTCAGGCGCAGGGCGCACTGGTCATGTACTGCGCCGTGCAGGAGGAATGGTGCCGCGCCATGACCACCGCCTTCGAGCGCGAGACAGGGATCAAGGTTTCCATGACCCGCAAGAGCTCCGGAGAGATCTATGCGCAGGTTAAGGCCGAAGCGGCCAATCCGCGGGCGGACATCTGGTGGGGCGGCACGGGCGATCCTCACATGCAGGCCGCAGAGGAAGGCCTCACCGAAGCCTACAAGTCGCCGAAGCTGAGCGAACTGCAGGATTGGGCCGTGCGCCAGTGGGATCAGTCCAAGCAGCGCACGGTCGGGATCTATTCCGGCGCCCTCGGCTTCGGCTACAACACCAAGCAAGCTAAGGCGAACAATATCGGCGAGCCGAAATGCTGGGCCGACCTGCTCAAGGCCGAACTGAAGGATGAGGTGCAGGTCGCCGATCCGAACTCCTCCGGCACGGCCTATACGCTTCTCGCCACCATCATCCAGATCATGGGCGAGGACAAAGGCTTCGAGTATCTCAAGGCCCTGCACAAGAACGTCAATCAATACACCAAGTCGGGCGCTGCCCCGGCCAAGGCGACGGCCCTGGGCGAGACCACGGTCGGCATCACCTTCATGCACGACATGGTGACGATGGTTGTCGACAAGGCGCCGGTGAAGGTCGTGGCACCCTGCGAAGGCACCGGCTATGAGATCGGCTCCATGTCGATCATCAAGGGCGCCAAGAACATGGACAGCGCCAAGAAGTTCTACGACTGGGCGCTGACCGCCGATGCGCAGAAGCTCGGCGCCGACGCCAAGTCCTATCAGGTGCCGTCTAACAAGAGCACGCAGATCCCCCCACAGGCTCCGAAGCTCACCGACATCAAGCTGATCAACTTCGACTTCGCGAAGTACGGATCGTCCGACGAGCGCAGGCGCCTCCTGTCCAAGTGGGACAACGAGGTGAAGAACCTGCCGAAATAGTTGGTCTGCGATGTTTCCGGCGAGACGTGAGCCGTCTCGCCGGAAACCATCCGAGTTGTGATTGGCAGGCCCGCTTTTGCATCGGCCTTGAGGCAGGAATTTAAAGATGTCACGGGCAACCCTTGGCTGGATCGTTCTGAGCTGGGTCGGATTTGCCCTCCTGCCCTGGTATGGGTTTGATCGCTCCGCATCGTCCACCCTCGCCGATTACTTCGTCAGCGGGTCGGCGCTCGTCCATAGTCTTCGCGGAGCCTGGTGGCTTCTGCCGATCCTTGCGCCGCTCGGCATGGCCTTGGTTCCTGTTGTCCGACCATTCATGCGGCAGAGAGGTACCTGGCTCGTCGCGTCAGGGGTTCTCGGGCTCGTCTTCATCATTCTCCAAGGCTTCAGCATCGGCCTCAACGGCTGGACATCCGACGTTCTGAGAAGCCTGTTCGGTGAGCCGGGCCCGAGCCAAGCCGGCATGGGCTATGGGGCAGCCCTCACCGCGGCCGCGTTCCTCATCGTTCTCTGCCACGGCCTCGCGGCACGCGGCTGGTGCCGCGGCGATGCCTTCGTGACCTCATCGATCGGTGCAGTCGTCGCGCTCATCATCGTCTTCGTCTTCTTCCCGGTCACCACGATTCTCGCGAGCGCATTCGCCGACAACAGCGGCAACTTCGCGCCGTCCGCGTTCGTGGCCAAGTTCATGGACAAGTCGGTCTGGGGCCTCGACTGCCTGACGAGCGACCTGCGCTGCGGCGTGGCCTGGAACACCCTGTTCCTCGGGCTGCTCGTCGCCTTCGGCACCACGGCGCTCGGCCTCGCCTTCGCGCTCATCGCGACGCGCACCGAGTTCCGCTACAAGAAGCTCCTGCGCGTGATGAGCGTCCTGCCCATCATCACGCCGCCTTTCGTGATCGGCCTCGCCCTGATCCTGCTTTTCGGCCGCTCGGGCGCGCTCTCCAACGTTCTCTGGGAGTGGTTCGGCGTTCCACGTTCGCGCTGGATCTACGGTCTTCCCGGCGTGCTCATCGCGCAGCTCCTGGCCTTCACGCCCATCGCCTTCCTGGTGCTCATCGGCGTGGTGCAGGGCATCAGCCCGACCCTGGAGGAAGCCTCCCAGACTCTGCGCGCCAAAAGCTGGACGACGTTCTGGACCGTGACGCTGCCGCTCATGCGCCCGGGCCTCGCCAACGCGTTCCTGCTCGGCTTCGTCGAGAGCCTCGCGGATTTCGGCAATCCGCTGGTGCTCGCCGGCAATTACGAGGTGCTCTCCACCAAGATCTTCTTCGCGGTCGTGGGCGCGCAGCAGGATCAGGGCCGCGCCGCCGTGCTCTCCATTATCCTGCTCGCCTTCACGCTCGGCGCCTTCTGGATGCAGCATGCCTGGCTCGGCAAGAAGGTCTACACCACCGTGACCGGTAAGGGCGACTCAGGCATTCCACTGCCGCTGCCGCGCCGGGTTGCTCTGGCCTCTTATCTCACGGCCATCCCCTGGGCGATTTTCACCCTTGCCGTATACGCCATCATCGTCGTGGGCGCCTTCGTGCGCTCCATGGGCCGCGACTACACGCCGACCTTGGAGCACTTCCTCACCGCCTTCCGGGTCGAGCTGGCCGATTGGGGCTTCTATTTCTCGGGCTCAGCTTGGGATTCGTTCTTCGCCACCGTGAAGGTGGCGGCTCTCTCGGCGCCGCTCACTGCCGCCATCGGCCTGCTCACGGCCTATCTCCTCACGCGCCAGCGCTTCTCCGGCCAGCGCTCCTTCGAGTTCGGCACGCTCTTGAGCTTCGCCATTCCCGGCACCGTGGTGGGCGTGTCCTACATCCTCGCCTTCAACGTGCCGCCGATCGAGATTACTGGCACCGGTTTCATCCTCGTGATGTGCTTCGTATTCCGCAACATGCCGGTTGGTGTGCGCTCCGGCATCGCCACCTTGAGCCAGATCGACAAGAGCCTGGACGAGGCATCCCTCACCTTGGGCGCCCGCTCGGCCACCACCATGCGACGCGTGGTGCTGCCGCTGCTGCGCCCGGCCATCGTCGCCTCGCTGGTTTATTCCTTCGTGCGCGCCATGACGGCGGTGAGCGCCGTGATCTTCCTCGTCACCGCGGAGTACAACATGGCCACGACCTACATCGTCGGCCGCGTCGAGGCAGGCGAGTTCGGCCTTGCCATTGCCTATTCCACCGCGCTCATCCTCGTCATGCTGCTTGCCATCGTGGCGATTCAGCTCCTCGTCGGCGAGCGGCGCCTCGGGCGCCGCAGCGCGAGCGCCGCCCCCTCCCCCGTTGCCGTGCAGGCGGTTCCATGAACAAGATGTCCTCCGTCCATTCCCTCTCCCGCCCCGGTGCATCCAAGAAGCAGGCGGCGTCCGTGGAATTCCGCAACGTGACGAAGCGCTATGGCAACGTCACGGCCGTGGACAACGTCTCCTTCACCATCGCGCCGGGCCAGCTCGTCACCCTGCTCGGTCCCTCCGGCTGCGGCAAGACCACGACCTTGCGCATGATCGCAGGACTCGAGATGGCGAGCGAGGGCCAGATCCTGATCGGCGACCGCGACGTGACGAACCTGTCCGCCGCCGACCGGGATGTGAGCATGGTGTTCCAGTCCTACGCACTCTTCCCGCACATGTCGGTGCTGGAGAACGTGGCCTATGGCCCGACCGTGCAGGGCGTCCCGAAGAAGGACGCCTATGCCATGGCGATGGAGAAGCTCGATATCATCGGCCTCAAAGGCCTTGAGAAGCGCGCCCCGTCCGAGCTTTCCGGCGGACAGCAGCAGCGCGTCGCCGTGGCACGGGCCCTCGTGCTGGAGCCGCAGGTCCTGCTCTTCGACGAGCCTCTCTCCAACCTTGATGCCAAGCTGCGGAGGCGCGTGCGCGAGGACATCCGCGAGCTGCAGCAGAACCTCAATCTCACCGTGGCCTATGTGACCCATGACCAGGAGGAGGCGCTCGCGGTCTCCGACCACATCATCGTCATGTCGAATGCCCGCATTGCTCAGACCGGCACGCCGCACGAGCTCTATGAGGAGCCGGCAAACCTGTTCGTCGCGGACTTCATCGGCGATGCCAACATCATCACCGGAGATGTCGCAAGCATCGCCGGTCCGATAGCGCAGGTAAAGATCGGCGGCCTCAACCTCCAGCTCCCCCATCGCGGCGCCAGTCAGGGTCCCGTGAAGCTGGCCGCCCGGCCCGACGCCATTTTTCTCGATGAGGCCATGCAGGCCGGGGGCCTGTCCGGCACGGTGCGCAAGACCTCCTACCTCGGCACTCAGGTGGAGTACGACGTGGAGAGCCCGATCGGGAACCTGTTCGTCGTCCAGTACGGGCGCAAGGAAGCGATTGCGCCCGGCACTCCGGTGTCGATCTCCTTCGCCACCCAGCGCGGCGTTGCCATCATCCCGGATGCATGAAGGCGGCGAACCGCACCTTCATCGGAAATATGAGAGCAGGGTTGCAACTCCAGCGGGGTGCATTCCAGGGCGCGAGGGTTTATCTCCTTCGTCCTCAGCCAAGACATTCTAGAGACGACGTGATGCTCAAAGCCTTGATCTTCGACATGGACGGCACCCTGGTGCACAGCGACCCGGCCCACCTGGAGGCCTTTGCCCAGACCCTGGGCCCTCAGGGCATCGTGATCAGTGAGGACCTGTATCGCACATCGATCATCGGCCACACCAACGAGTCGATCTTTGCCGCGCTCCTGCCCCACCTGCCGGTCGAGGAGCACGAGGTCTATGCGGAGCGCAAGGAAGCCGCCTTCCGGCGTCTCGCGCTCGAGCTCAAGCCGCTGGAGGGCCTGCTCGAACTGTTCGACTGGGCCGAGGCCCGCGGCATCAGGCTTGCCCTGGTCACCAATGCCCCCCTGCTGAACGCGACCCACATCCTCGATATTCTCGGCATTACCGACCGTTTCGAGGTCAAAATCACCATCGATCAGGTCGAGCGCGGCAAGCCCGATCCCCTGCCCTATCTCACGGCCATCGAGAGGCTCGGCATCCGTGCCGAGGAAGCCATCGCTTTCGAGGATTCGCCCTCGGGCATGAGGGCGGCCAAGGCGGCAGGCCTGTTCTCCTTCGGCGTCCTGACGGGCTTGAGCGCCGCTGAACTCACCAAGGCTGGGGCCGACAGGACGATCGAGACCTTCCGCGACCACGCCCTCTGGGAGGTTCTGGAGCGCAGGCTCGCCGCTTGAGGCTTAAGCTGCGTCGGACCGCTCCCGTTCAAGCTCGCCGTCGCCTCCCGCGTCGAAGCGCTGTCGGGAGGCGAGAATCTCGTCCCGATGCTGGATCGCCCAGTCGCCCAAGCCCCGCACAGTCTTGAGCAGGGAGCAACCCAGCCCTGTGAGCTGGTAATCCACCCGTGGCGGGATAGTCGGATAGACGGTGCGTGTGACGAGCCCGTCGCGCTCCAGCCCGCGCAGCGTGAGGGTCAGCATCCGCTGGGAGATCCCGGTCACGGCCCGGCGTAACTCGTTGAATCTCTTGGGGCCCTCGCCCATCTGGACCACCACCTGAACGCTCCACTTGTCGCCCACCCGCGACAGGATTTCCGTCACGGTGCGGCAATCGGTGGGCACATGGATGTGACTGGGTGACATGAAAGTGCCTCCTTGCGAAAGGCTGCAGAAGTTACTTAATGAGCCTCGGTAACAAAAGGGAACTTAAGTGTTCCCGCCTCCGATTGCAAATGAAGGACGCTCCATGAAGCCCAAGCTTCACATCATCATTGCCAGCACGCGGCCTGGCCGGGTTGGCCCGAGCATCGCCCAATGGTTCAGCGAATATACGGCCGAGCATGGCAGGTTCGAGCCTGTGCTGGTGGATCTCGCGGAGTTCAACCTGCCGATCTTCGACGAGCCCGAGCACCCGATGAAGCAGAACTACCACCATGCCCATACCAAGGCATGGGCCGAGAGCGTATCGGCAGCGGATGCCTTCGTGTTCGTCACGCCTGAGTACAACTACGCCCCGCCGCCGGCGCTGGTGAACGCGCTGAACTACCTGTCGCGCGAATGGAACTATGCTCCCGCCGGCTTCGTCAGCTATGGCGGCATTTCCGGCGGCCTGCGTTCGGTCCAGGTGGCCAAGCAGATTGTCACGACCCTGAAGATGATGCCGATCCCCGAAGGCGTGCCGATGCCGATGGTGTTCCAGAACCTGGACGAGAACGGCAAGCTCAAGCCCCAGGACATCTACAGGACGTCTGCGGCGACGATGCTCGACGAACTCTTGCGCTGGACGGAAGCCCTCAAGTCACTGCGGGCTGATCGCAAAATTCCTCTGAAGGCTGCCGCTTAAGGCACCCAGCCCAATCAAAACAAAAGGCACCGCTGCTGCTCAGCGGCGCCTCTATTTTCTGCGCTGTCAGATCTCAGACACGCCCGGCGAGCGCATCCTCGAAGAGCTTGCGGGCGCTCTCCTTTGTGATCGGCACCGGGTTGCCGCCGGCGGTGGGATCGTTGGGCGCCATCTCGGACATCTCGTCGAACCGTGCGCTGTCGACCTTCAGCCCCTCCAGCGTATGCGGCACGCCGAGATCCTTGCGCAATTGCAGCACCCAGTCGAGGAACGCCTGGAACGAGGGTTCGAGACCGATATAGGCGGCAAGCCGCTCGATCCGCTCCTCGATGGCCTTGCGGTTATAGACCAGCACGTAGGGCATGAAGACCGCGTTGGTCAGGCCGTGATGGGTGTCGTAGAGCGCGCCGGTCGGATGTGACAGGGCATGGATGGCGCCAAGGCCCTTCTGGAACGCCGTGGCGCCCATGGCGGCAGCCGACATCAGCTGCGCGCGGGCCTCAATGTCGGTGCCGTCCTTGTAGGCGCGGGGCAGGTATTCCTTCACGAGGCGGATGCCTTCCACCGCGATGCCGTCGGCCATCGGGTGATAGCCCGGCGCGCAATAGGCTTCGATGCAATGCGCCAGCGCATCGAGGCCTGTGCCGGCCGTGATGTGGGGCGGCATGCCCACCGTCAGCTCCGGATCGCAGATCACGATCTTCGGCATCATCAGCGGATGGAAGATCACCTTCTTGGTATGACTGGCTTCCTGCGTGATCACGCCGGCGCGGCCCACCTCCGAGCCTGTGCCGGCGGTCGTCGGCACGGCGATGATTGGCTGGATGCCCTTGGGGTCCGCGCGGGTCCACCAGTCGCCGACATCCTCGAAATCCCACATGGGGCGCGTTTGTCCCGCCATGAAGGCAATGACCTTGCCGGCATCGAGCGCCGAGCCGCCGCCGAAGGCGACGACACCGTCGTGCTTGCCGGCCTTCAAGGCTTCCAAACCCTTGTAGACATTGCTCTCGACGGGGTTCGGCTTGATGTCGGAGAAGATTGCGGCCTTGAGGCCAGCTGAGATCAGCTGATCGAGCGCCGCCTTCGTCATGGCTTGAGTGGCGAGAAACGGATCCGTCACGATGAGCGGCGCCTGCATGCCGACTGATTTGCAAGCTTCCGCAAGCTCGGAGATGCGGCCTGCGCCGAAGCGCACGGCAGTGGGGTAGTTCCAGTTGGAGCGGGGAGACGTGGTCATGGTGCTTTCAATCAGATCTGACGGAGATGGTAGGATTTCGGGCGGGTGAGCGACTCGTAGGCCAGCCGCGACAGGCTCGCGCCGCGGCCTGTATCCTTCACGCCGGTCCAGGCGAGCGCGGGATCGAGATAGTCGCAGCGGTTCATGAACACGGTGCCGGTTTCGAGCTTCTCGCCGATAGCCTCCGCCGCATCCACGTCGGATGTCCAGATCGCAGCCGAGAGGCCATAGGGCGAGTCGTTCATGAGGCGGATCGCCTCCTCGTCGCCGCTCACCTTCATGATGCCGACCGTGGGGCCGAAGCTCTCCTCGCGCATGACGCTCATGGAGTGATCCACACCTGTGAGCACCTGCGGCGCGAGATAGGCTGTGTTGCCCGTGTCAGCGGCAAAGCGCTTCGTGTCGATATGCGCCTTGGCGCCCTTTGCCACCGCTTCCGCATTCTGCCCGCGCACGAGATCGGCGAAGCGCTTGTGCGCCATGGGTCCGAGCGTCGTCGCCTCATCGAGCGGGTTGCCGAGCACGTATTTGTTCACGAGATCGACCGCGCCTTCCACGAAGCGGTCGTAATGCTTCTCGTGAACGTAAATGCGCTCAATGCCGCAGCAGCACTGGCCCGAGTTGAAGAAGGCGCCGTCCACGAGGTTCTCGACGGCATGGTCGAGATTGACGTCCTCGCGCACATAGGCCGGGTCCTTGCCGCCGAGCTCAAGGCCTAGCGAGGTGAAGGTGCCCGCCGCCGCGCGCTCGATGGAACGCCCGCCGGAGACGGAACCGGTGAAGTTGCAGTGATCGACGAGGCCGCCGCTCAGGATGCGGCTCGTCTGGTCGTGGCTGAGATGCAGGTTCTGGAACAGGCCCTTCGGCATGCCGGCGCGGTCCATGGCCATCTGGAAGCGCCCGCCCGCCAGCACCGTCTGGGATGCGTGCTTCAGCAGCACCGCGTTGCCGGCCATGAGCGCCGGCACGATGGTGTTGATGGCCGTGAGATAGGGATAGTTCCAGGGTGCGATCACCAGCACGAGCCCCACCGGCTCACGCTTGATCATGCGGCGAAACCCTGGCTTCTCATCATCGGCCGGAATCGGCTGCAGGCTCTTCTCCGCGATGGAGATCATGTAGCGAGCCCGCTCCTCGACCCCACGGAACTCGCCGCCATAGCGCACCGGCCGGCCCATCTGCTGGGCGATTTCCGGCACCACCTCCTGGTTCATGGCGAGCAGCGCGTCGAGGAAGGCGGACACTTTGGCAGCGCGCTCCACGATGGTGGTGTTGCGCCAAGCCTTCTGCGCCTCGCGGGCGGACGTGATCGCCGCATCGATGGCAGCGTCGGACATAATGGGGCGGCGGACAAGTTCGCGTCCGTCGATGGGGGAAATGCAGACGATATCGGTATCGGCCATGAGGCCGTCTCCTTCAGCAAGTGTCCCCCTCCCCCTTGCGGGGAGGGGCAGCCGCGTAGCGGCCGGGGTGGGGGTGGTGCAGCTGGGTGAGAGATCGGCAAGTCTGAGCTGTAGTTGCCTCGCGCTCTTTGAATTCGCGCCGTGCTCTGACTTTACGACCCCCACCCCTACCCCTCCCCGCAAGGGGGAGGGAAAAAGATGTCTCGAAAAGGTTTTAGATGATCTCGAAGTAACGGGCGAGCTGCCAATCGGTGATAGCCTTGCGCGCCTCGCGCTCCTCCCATTCGCGGGTTGCAGCATAATGGTCCACGAAGGTGTCGCCGAAGAGCTGGCGTGCGGCCTGCGAGCCTTTCAGCCGCTCGGCGGCCTCGCCGAGAGAGCGCGGCAGGGCGCGCTCCTTCGGGTGCTCGACCGCGTAGGCGTTGCCTTGAACAGGCTCGCCCGGATCGACCCGGTTCTCGATGCCCCAGAGGCCGGACCCGATGGCGGCGGCGAGGGCGATGTACGGGTTGATGTCGGCTGCAGCGACCCGGTACTCCACCCGCTGCGACTTCTCGGAACCGGGAATGACGCGTAGAGCCGTGGTGCGGTTCTCCACGCCCCAGGCGGAGTCGGTGGGAGCCCAGAATCCGGGGATCAGCCGCGTGTAGCTGTTCACCGTGCAGGCGACCATGGCGAGGAGCTCGGGCATCAACTGCTGCTGCCCGCCCACGAACCAGCGCATGGTCTCCGACATGTTGTGCTTGGCATTCGCGTCGTAGAACGCGCCCTTGCCGGTGCGCAGATCCTTTAGCGACGCATGCAGGTGGCCGGACTGGCCGGGCCAGTCCCGCGACCACTTGGCCATGAAGGTCGCCATCCAACCGCGTCGCTGGGCCAGGATCTTGGTGTAGGTCTTGAACAGGGCCGCCTTGTCGGCAGCTTTGAGCGCGTCATCGACGCGGATTGCGGCCTCCAGCACGCCCGGGCCGGTTTCGGTGTGCAGGCCCTCGATCTCGAAATCCATCTTCTTCCCGAGGTCGAGAAGCTCATGATAAAAATCCGCGTGCACACCGGAGCGCAGCACCGAATAGCCGAAGAAGCCCGGCGTGATGTTCTTCAGATCGCGGTAGCTCTTCTCACGCACGGAGTGCGGTGTTTCCTCGAACAGGAAGAATTCGAACTCGGCCGCAGCGGAGACCGCGAAGCCCATATCCTGGGCTTTCTTGAGCACCCGGCGCAGCACGCCGCGCGGACAGGCTGCTTCCGCATAGCCTTCGAACTCGGCCAGGAAGAACGGCAGGTCGTTTTCGAAGGAAATAAGCCGCATGGATTCGGGGATCACCCGTGCCGTCGCATCGGGATAGGCCGTGTGCCATCCGGTGAGCGTCGTGTTGTCGTAGAGCTGATCGTTGGAGTCCCAGCCCAGCACCACGTCGCAGAAGCCGAAGCCCTTCTCGAGAGCGGATTCGAACTTGTCGCGGGCCATGTACTTGCCGCGCATGATGCCGTCCACGTCGGTGAGGCCGATCTTCACGAAGGGAAGATCGCGACTGCGCACATATTCCAGCGCATCGGTGGCATTCTTGATCTTGGGAGCGTCCATACGAATAACCTTGACCGCAAAAAGAGAAAGGGAGCGCGCAAGCTACGCGCTCCCGAAGGATTAGTAGGACTTGTACTCGCTCTGTCCCTTGGTGAGCGCGAACTCCTCCTCAGGGGAGAGGATGAGCTTGTGCCGGCCGATGAGCAGGAAGTAGGCCATCATCACCGCATAATAGACAGCGACGCCGATGACGGCGGTCCGGAAGACCGAGTCGGTGAGCTGGAAATAGAGCGTCACCGCCGCAATCACCATGCAGATCACCGCACCCGCGGTGCCGAACGGGCTCCTGTAGGGGCGATGCAGGTTCGGAAACTTCCTTTTCAGCACGACATAGGACATGCCCTGCATGAAGTAGGCCAGCATCGCGCCCGCTACCGCCATGTTCAGCAGCGTGCCGCCGATGACCGTAGCACCCGCCTCGGCGCCTGCCGAGAACCAGATGATCAGCATCACCAGAAGACCCAGCACCGCGCCCGCGATCAGGGCCACATGCGGCGTCTTGCGCTCGCCGTGCGTGACCGACAGGAAGCTCGGGAAGTAGCCTGCCCGCGACAGTGAGTAGATCTGCCGGCCGAAGGCGAAGATGATGGTGTGGAACGAGGCGATGAGTCCGATTACGGCGATGGCCGCCAGGATCTTCGCGATGTCCGTGCCGAACAGGGTGCGGAACCCGTCGAGCAGGGGCTCACCCGACTTGCCCAACCCCACCGCGCCTGGCGCGATGCCCGTGTTCAGGAAGAGCACAAGGAACGCGGAGGCGATCAGCGTCAGGATGCCGGCAATGATGCCTTTGGGCATGTCACGCTGCGGATCGTGCGATTCCTCGGCCGCCAGCGGCAGTTGCTCAATGGCGAGGAACAGCCAGACGGCGAATGGCAGCGAGGCCAGAATGCTCCCAATGCCCAGGGGGAGGAAGGGTCCATTGCCGCTCGGCAGTTCTGCGCCGTCGAGCCCGATGTTCAGCGCCCAGCGCGAGAAGTCGAACTGGCCGGAGAACAGAACCGACAGGTAGAAGGCGGCAAGCACCGCAAGGGCCGCCAGCGTGACGCCCACGGTCACCCTGAACGACAGCTCGACGCCGATGATGTTGAGGCCGACGAACAGCGCGTAGCACAGCACCCAGTACACGGGCTGGAACGCCGGTGCCGTCTCGAAGATCGCCGACAGATACGAGCTGATGAAGAACACGATCACGGCCGGCGTCAGCACGAACTCGATGTTCTCCGCGATACCCGTGATGTAGCCAGCCCACGGACCCATGGACGTGCGGGCAAAGGAATAGGCGCCGCCCGTGTGCGGCAGCGCCGGCGACATCTCGGCGAGCGAGAAGGTGAGGCCCAGATACATGACAGCGATAATGATCGTGGCGAAGAACATCGCTCCGAAGCCGTTGGCGAGGCCGAGATTCCAGCCCGAGTAATGGCCTGAGATCACCGCGCCGACGCCCAGTGCCCAGAGCGACCAGACGCGTGCGTGACGCTTGAGGCGCCGGGCTTCGAAGTAGTTTTGATCCACCGTGGTGTAGGTGACACCGGCGGCGTTCTGCGCCCCGGCTGGCGGGGCGTGAACCCCGGGATTCCCTTGTCCGACTGACATCGACTCTTCCTCCAAGAATAGTCTGCCTTCTGGGTCACGGCACGTGCTGCGCCATGCCCGTCATCAGAGCGTCCGTGCCCCCTCCCTCAAAAGCGGTGCCAGACGGTTGGCCCACGACGCCTGTCCGTCTTGCGTGCGGATCAGGTCGTTGCGGATCTCGATCATCAGCGGAGGGAGACCACGCCTCTCGGCGTGGCGCTCCAGGGTGTGGAACACCCGGTCCGCTGGCGAATAGGGTTCGTTCGTGCCGACGGTGAGCGCCGGATCCTGCTTCAAGCCGGCCTCCACATGGCGGGCATAGCGCTCGTCGCGGTTGAAGATGAGGCCGATCTGCCAGGGCCTGGGCACGTCCCGGTACACGGGCGTGAAGGAATGGATGGAGACGACGGCGCCAAGCTGGCCTGCCGCCATGCGGGCATTCGCAAAGACGTCGACCGCATCGTGGAAGGCATCGTAGACCTCGCGCACGCGGGTTGCCCGCTCCTCCTCGCCAAGGTCGAAATTGCCGGGGATCGTGGTGCGCTCGCTCAGGGTCCAGATGGAATCCGGCGCGGACGGATCGCGGTTGAGATCGAGCACGAGGCGCGAGACCGTGGCGTGGACCAGCGGCGCATCGAGGAGCCGCGAGAGTTCTTTCGCCACGCCGAGCGCGCCGGGGTCCCAGGCGATATGGCTTTCGAGATCGTCCGGCCCGAGCCCCAGGGTGCCGTAGCGGGCCGGCAGGTGGTTGGACGCATGTTCGCAGATAAGCAGGATGGGCGAGCGCCCTTGCGGGTTCTCGATGACGGCAACCGGCTGCCCTGCCGTTGCGGCAGAGGATCGATCGGCTGCGACCCGGCTCGCCTGCGTCATGCGGTTCTCCGTCAACCTGCCCGAAAGCAGGATTGTCCCCGGTTGAACGCTTGATACGTTTCTTATGGAATTCTCAGGTTCTGAAATTTCTGATACAGGTTTTGAGAGGCGTCAAGGAGGGGCTGTGAATCAATCCGGTATGCGTGGCGACCGTCGCCTCCCTCCAGCAGACCCGCCGAGCCTCGCCGAGCGCATTCGGCTCGAGATGGAATCCTTCACGCCCAGCGAAAAGCGCGCCGCCCACCTGCTCCTGAGCCATTATCCCTTCGCCGGCCTCGATACCGTGGCGGAATTCGCCTCACGCGCCGGCATCTCCGCTCCATCCGTCCTGCGCTTCGTCACCCGGCTTGGGTTCAGCGGCTTCCCGGATTTCCAGAAGCACCTGCGGGAGGAGCTGGAGGCGCAGCTGCTCTCGCCGCTCGCCAAGGCCAGCCCGACCGACAAAGGGCAAGGCGCCCCGGCCCTTGCCTCCTTTGCGGAAGCCGTGATCGGGAACTTGAGGGCAACGGTGGAGAACATCGCACCGGCCGAGTTCGACGCGGTCGTGGCGCTTCTCTCCGATCCGCGCCGTCACATCCACTTCACGGGCGGGCGCTTCACCGGCGCGCTCGCGCGTTATGCCGAGAGCCACTTCCGCATCGTGCGCAGCCATGTGGACTTCATCGAGGGCCAGCCGGCTCTCTGGCGCGACCGGATGATCGAGATCGGACGGAAGGACGTGATCGTTGCCTTCGACATCCGCCGCTATCAGGAGGATGTTACGGCCTTGTGCGAAACGGCCGCGAGGCAGGGCGCCACGGTGGTCCTGCTCACAGACCCTTGGCTCTCGCCGATTGCCCGCGTGGCCCGGCACGTGCTGCCCGCCCACATCGTCGCGCCGTCCAACTGGGATTCCTCCGCGGGCCTTCTGCTGCTGACGGAAGCCCTCGTCGCGTCGGTCACCAAGCGCCTTTGGGACAGTGCCAAGCCGCGCATGGAGGCGGTGGAGCGCCTGCGGAACGAGAAATCCTAAGCCCTATTCCGCAGCCGCGGTCTTGTCCCGCTGCAGCCAGCCGATCAGGAACGGCAGCACGAGGCCGATGCCGAGGAACCGGACGAGGTGGTGGATGCCCACATAAAGCGGATCGAGCCCGAGGATGAGGGCGAGCACCGTCATGGCCTCGAGCCCGCCCGGTGCGAAGGCGACGAGCCCGTTGGCGAAGCTCACGCCTGCAAGCCACGCAGCAGCGCCTGCAAAGAGTGCCGCCACGATCATGCCGATTGAGAACGAGCCGAGGGCCGCGATGAAGGCACGCTTGAGGGTCGAGCGCTGGATGTTGCGGAACCGTTCCGCGATGAAGAGGCCGATCAGCACGAGGCCTCCGGTGGCAATGACCGGAGGAATGACTCCGGTCACGAATTCGGTGCCATGGCTGACGGAACTCATCACCGTTGCGCCGAGCAGAATGGGAGCGGCAACCTTCAACTGCTTGAACACGGCTCCCAAGAGCAATCCGCCGAAGAGGATGAAGGCCATGCCTCCCGGGCTCTCAACCGGGAGACCTTCGCCGATCAGCGCGCCGGTATTGCCCCCGTCCCCGGTCAGAACAACCAGGCTCGGCAGCAGTGCGATCAGCACGAAGAGACGAAAGTTCTGCACGATGGCGATGGAGGCCACCTCCGCCTTACGATCAGCGGCAACGGCGAGAACGGTGGAGAGCGCGCCGGGCACGGAGGCCAGCACCGCATCGGCCCGGCGCCAGCCCGAGATGCGCACGAGCCACGCCGTCGAGGCTGCAGAGATCGCCACCACGCCGATCACCAGGAGAACGAGGCTGCCCGGATAGCGGCCCATGGCTGCGATGGCTTCCGGCGTCACGGCCGCGCCCATGGCGGCACCCGATATCAGCATGGCTGCGTCTGCGAGAGCTCGCGGGAGGGACACGGCCCAGCCGGTCAATCCCCACAGGGTGGCTGCGATGGCCGCACCGGACAGCCAAGCCGCCGGAACGCCGAGCCAGTGGAAGACGAGCCCGCCGAGGGCGGCGATCAGGATCTGGACGAGATGGGCAAGCACGAGACGCATCACGGTGTTGCTCAATGGACGCGCTAGCCTCTCCCGTCAAATGCCGGTAGCGCGCAGAGGCCATGCAATCAGGGCCTGTCAGCGCAGGTCAGGGCTCAAAGCAACCGTGTCGAGACTGCGGAACTCATCCCACGAGCCGCGGCAGGGCTTCGCTGATGCGCTGCACCGCCTCTTCCACATCCTCAGGCTTGCGCAGGTAGCACAGGCGCAGATACCCCTCGCCTGCCTCGCCGAAGGCCGAGCCCGGAGCCAAGCCTACATTGGCCTCGTCAATGAGGCGGAAGGCGATGTCCTTCGAGCTCTTGGCGCCTTTGATCTTCAGGAAGGCATAAAAGGCGCCGCTCGGCGGCGGCAGCTCCACGAGACCTGTTTGCGCAAGACGCCCGACGATCTCCCGGCCCTGCTTGGCGCGGACGATCTGATCGGCCAGGAAGCTCTCGCCCTGCTCGATGGCCGCGACGCCCGCGCGCTGAACGAAGACCGGCGTTCCCGAGGTCTGATACTGCACCAGGTTCTCGATCACCTGCCCCAAGGCAGGCGGAGCCTCCAGCCAGCCGAGGCGCCAGCCGGTCATGGCCCAGTTCTTGGAGAAGGTCTGGACGAAGATGATCTTGTCGTCCGGCTCCATCACATCGCGGAAGGACGACGTGCGCCCGTCGATGGTGAGCGCCGGGTCATGGATGAAGCGGCTGTAGATCTCGTCCGCCACGATCCAGAGGCCATGACGGCGGGCGAGATCGAGCGTCGTGCGAAGATCGTCATGGCTTGCCACCCAGCCCGTCGGGTTCGAGGGCGAGTTGATGACGAGCACGCGAGTGCGCGGCGTGATCGCCCCTTCAAGCCGCTCAAGATCGAGGTGCCAGCCTCTGTCGTCGATGGTCATTGGCACGGGCACGGGACGCGCGCCGGCGATGGTGATGGCGCCGGCGAAGTTCGGCCAGGCAGGCGTGGGGATCAGCACCTCGTCGCCGTTGCCCGCGAGCATGCGGAAGGCAAGCTGCATGGCCGGCATGCCGCCGGAGGTGACGAAGAAGCGCTCGGGATCGAAAGCCTTGCGGTAGACCTGCTCGTGATAGCGGGCGATGGCCTGGCGCAGCTCCGGGATGCCGCGCTGATAGGTGTAGAAGGTCTCGCCCTTTGCGAGCGATTGCGCCGCTGCCTCGCAGATGAACGACGGGGTCGGCAGATCGCCCTCGCCCACCCAGAGCGGGATGATGCCGGGTTTCAGCCGGCCATAGCTGAACACGTCGACGATGCCGCTGGTCGGCGCCTGCTCCGCCTCAGAGCGCAGGTTGAGAACGGACGGAATCGACACGGACGCATTCATGGGAATTCCTTGGAAATACAGCGAACAGGGATGGGCCTTTCGCCGGCTCAAGGCAAGCGTTGTGTGCGTCTCATGACAAAAGACGAAGGATCCGATCGAAACCTGTGATGAATCAGAGTGTCCGGCCCGTCTTCATCAGGTCACGGATTTCGGTCAGCAGCTTCACGTCGGCCGGAAGTTCTGCGGGCTTGTCGGCCGTGCCGGTCTTGGCGTCCTCCGTGCGGCGCAGGCGGTTCATGCCCTTGACCAGGAGGAACAGGATCCAGGCGATGATAATGAAGTTGATGGCAGCCGTGATGAAGCTGCCCCAGGCCAGCACGGCCCCTTGGTTCTTGGCCTCCGCCAGCCCCGTTGCCGTGACGGACTCAGCCAGGGGCGTGAAGTAGTTCGAGAAATCGAGGCCACCTGTAATGGCTCCGATGATCGGCATGAAGATGTCGCCGACCAGCGAATCCACGATCTTGCTGAAGGCGGCCCCGATGATGATGCCGATAGCCAGATCGACCACGTTGCCGCGAAGCGCAAACTGCTTGAACTCGTTCCACATGACCGGGCCTCCTGTTGCTTGCTCCCAAGCTTCAGGCTGCCCGAGTTGAGAATTGCGTCAAGCCTCACGGCTGGCGAGCAGATCCTGCAGGTCGAGCCGCCGTGTGACCATCTGGAGTTCGCCGTCGGGCGTCCTCGGCCACTGATCCTGCGGCCGGTCGACATAGAGCTCGATGCCGTTACCGTCGGGATCGCTCAGGTAAAGAGCCTCACTCACGCCGTGGTCGCTTGCGCCCTGCAGCGCGATGCCGGCTTCGGCGAGCCGATAGAGCGCATCGGCCAAGGCAGCCCGCGTGGGATAGAGGATCGCCACATGGTACAGGCCGGTGGTGCCGGGAGGCGGCGGTGAGCCGCCTTGGCTTTCCCAGGTGTTCAGGCCGATGTGGTGGTGATAGCCCCCGGCCGACACGAAGGCCGCCTGGGCGCCGTAGCGCTGCATCAGCTCGAACCCGAGCACCCCGCAATAGAAGGCCAACGAGCGCTCGAGATCGGCCACCTTGAGATGCACATGGCCGATCCTGACGCCCGGATCGATAGGCCGCGCCACCGGGGTTCCGGTGGCGTTCTGGGAGATAGGGTTCGACATTGCGCTGAACCTCAGGCTGAGCGTGTAGACAGCGAAGGAGCAGTCTTCGCCGTTCCGGCGCGCAGCGCAAGAGCGCCATCGCCCAGCAGGGCCTGAGCCGCCAGAGCCGCGATCCAGAACGCCAGGAATTCCCAGCCGCCCTTAGGGTTGCTGAAGAAGAAACCGGCCGAGCCGTGAACGAACACAATGGCGCCAAGCAGGATCGGAATCAGGGCCAGCGACACCCAGCGGGTGATGAAGCCAAGGATCAGAGCGATGCCGCCCAGTGTTTCGGCCGCGATGGTGAGATAGGCCAGCGCCGGCGGCAGGCCGAGGCTGCCGAAGAACTGGGCGGCGCCGGCAGGCGTGAACACGAAGACCTTCAGGCCGGCATGGGCCAGGAACAGGACGCCGAGGGTGATGCGCAGGATCAGGGCGGCATAGGGAGCGGTGCGGGTGTCAATCATCGAGGATCTCCGGAATGGTCCCTCGATATGACCTCAAACCCCTGATAGGATAATCCCTGCCATGGAATATCAACTCACACCAAGAGAGTGAAATCGTCTGATGCTCGACCGTGTCACAAGCATGCAGGTCTTTGCTCGCGTTGCATCCCTCGGCAGCTTCTCGGCGGCGGCACGGGCGCTCCACCTCTCCCAGACGATGGTGACGAAGCATGTAGCCGCTCTTGAGGACAGGCTTGGGGTCAAGCTGCTGCACCGGTCTACCCGCAAGCTGGTGCTGACCGAAGGCGGGCGGAACTATCTCACGGCCTGCGAGCGCATTCTGGCCGAGATCGAGGAGGCGGAAGCGTCCGCCAGTCTCGACCGAATCGAGCCACGCGGGACATTACGGCTCAACGTGCCCCTCACCTTCGGCTTTCGACACATCGCCCCGGCCCTGCCTGAATTCACCCGTCTTCACCCAGCCGTCTCCTTCGATCTCGGTCTCGCCGACCGTTTCGTGGATCTGATCGAGGAAGGGTGGGATCTGGCGATCCGCATCGGGCGGCTGAAGGATTCAAGCCTCGTCGCCCGGCGCCTTGCCCTCTGCCGCACCGTGGTCTGCGCCGCGCCTTCCTACCTGAAGGAGCATGGTACGCCGGAAAAACTCGACGATCTCGCCCAGCACAACTGCCTGGGCTACACCCTGCCGAGCGCCATCGGGGCGAACCGCTGGCCCTTCGGCCAGGATGGCGAGATCACCGTGCCGGTGCAGGGCAATCTGCGGGCCAACAATGGCGATGCCCTGCTGACCGCGGCCGTCGCCGGACAGGGGCTGATCTATCAACCCACCTTTATTGTCGGAGATTGCCTGCGCGACGGCAGGCTGGTGCGGGTGCTCGACGCCTACCCGACCTACCAGCCGGGTATCCATGCCGTCCTGCCCTCCGGCCGCCAGGCGCCGGCGAAGGTGCGCGCCTTCATCGCCTTCCTGGCGCAGCGCTTCGGCCCGGAGCCTGCTTGGGACTGGGACCTGTGACCGGCTGGCGATGGCCTTTGCACCTTTAAACGGCTAAAGCTAACCGACGTCTGTTTTCGAGGGTTCACGCCTATGGTCGCCACCTGGGCCGTCGTGTTGTCGGCACTGGTCTATCTCTGCTTCCTGTTCACGGTGGCCTATTGGGGCGACAACTGGGGGCGGCGCTTCGTTCAGGGGCCGGCGCGCTCCACGATCGCGGCCCTCGCGCTCGCCGTCTATTGCACGTCCTGGACCTTCTTCGGATCGGTCGGGCTCGCCAGCCGCTCGGGCTTCGACTTCCTCGCCATCTATATCGGCCCGATCCTGGTGATCGGGCTGGGTTATCCGCTGGTCGCCCGGATCGTACGGATCGCAAAGACCCAGAACATTTCATCGATCGCCGACTTCGTGGCCGCCCGCTATGGCAAGAGCGAGCGCGTGGCGGCCCTCGTCAGCCTGATCGCCCTCGTCGGCTCGGTTCCCTACATCGCCCTGCAGCTGAAGGCGGTCGCGTCGTCCCTCGACGTGTTCCTGTCCGACGCGGACGGAGCATCCCTGTCGCAGCTTCCGTTCCTCGGCGATCTGGCCCTTGTGGTCGCTCTCGTGCTGGCGGGATTCGCCGTCGCTTTCGGCACGCGCCATACGGATGCCACGGCCCACCAGAACGGGCTTCTGCTCGCCATCTCCATCGAGTCCCTGGTGAAGCTCGTCGCCTTCCTGATCGTCGGCGGCTACATCACCTTCCTCATGTTCGACGGCTACGATGGGATCCTGGAGCGCCTCAACGCCCAGGGCACCAGCTCCGACCTGATGGGGCTGACCTCCGGCTTCGGCAGCTACATCACCCTCATCCTGCTCTCAGCCTGCGCCACCGTTCTCCTGCCGCGCCAGTTTCACGTGACGGTGGTGGAGAACCACGACATTTCGGATCTGAAGCGGGCAGCCTGGCTGTTCCCGGTCTATCTTCTGCTCATCAACCTCTTCGTCATCCCGGTCGCGCTCGCAGGCCTTGCGGCCTTTCCCGAGGGAGCCGTCGACCGGGACATGACGGTTCTTGCCCTGCCTCTGATGGACAAGGCCGGCACCCTGGCCGTGATCGCGTTCCTCGGCGGCTTCTCGGCGGCCACCGCGATGGTCATCGTGGATTCCGTCGCCGTGGCCGTGATGATCTCGAACCATCTCGTCATGCCGATCGTGCTGCGGCGGCGCGCCTTCGCAGGCATCGATCCCGGCAGCTTCGTGATCGGCGTGAGGCGGATCTCCATCGTTCTCGTCATTCTGCTGGGCTATGCGTATTACCGTGCTTCAGGGGAAGCGGCGCTCGCAGCCATCGGCCTTCTGTCCTTCGCCGCCATCGCCCAGGTTGCCCCCGCCTTTCTCGGCGGCCTCATCTGGTCGCGCGGCACGGCGCTCGGCGCCAGCGTCGGCCTCGTCGTCGGGTTCATCACCTGGGCCTACACGCTCCTCCTGCCGAGCCTCGTCTGGGACGGCGTGTTCTGGTCCGATGTGGTCGTCACAGGCCCCTTCGGCATCACGGCGCTGAAGCCCACGTCCCTGTTCGGTGTCGACCTGCCCCAGCTGACCCACGGGGTCGTCTGGAGCCTGACGCTCAACATCCTGTGCTACATCGCCTTCTCTCTGTGGCGTCCCGTGACGGCCATGGAGCAGATCCAGGCCAATTTTTTCCTTGGCGAGGCCGCCGCTTCCGCGACGCCGAGCTTCCGCCTGTTCCGCGCCAGCGTGAGCGTCGGCGAGCTGCGTGCCACCGTCGCCCGCTACCTCGGCGAGGAGCGCACGGTCCGGTCTTTTGAGGGCTTCGCGCACAGCCGCGGACAGAATCTCGACACGCGCGCCGAGGCCGACATCCATCTCCTGCGTTATGCGGAGCACCTTCTGGCATCGGCCATCGGCACCGCCTCCTCGCGCCTTGCCCTGTCGCTGCTGCTGCGCCGCCGCACCGTCTCCACGGAGGCTGCCCTCAAGCTGCTCGACGACGCATCGGCGGCGATCCAGCACAGCCGCGATCTCCTCCAGCATGCGCTGAACTACGCCAAGCAGGGCATCACGGTGATCGACAGCGACCTGCGGCTGCTCGCCTGGAACCAGGCGTTTCTCGACCTCTACGACATGCCGCCCAACTTCGTGCAGGTGGGGATCGGCATGGAGCAGATCGTCCGCTACAACGCCTCGCGCGGCTCCTACGGCCCGGGCAGGATCGAGGATCTCGTGGCGGCACGCCTCCACTCCTTCCGCCACGATGTGGAGCCGGTGCGCCTCAGGCTCTATCCCTCCGGCAAGGTGATCGAGATCCGCTCGAACCTTCTGCCCGATGGCGGCCATGTGACCACCTACACGGATGTGACCGAAACGGTTCTGGCCGAGGAGGCGAGCCGTCGCGCCAACGAGACCCTGGAGCAGCGGGTGCGCGAGAGAACCGAGGAGCTCACGCGCCTCAACGAAGCTCTCAGGAACGCCAAGGCGGAGGCCGATGAGGCCAACATCTCCAAGACGCGCTTCCTCGCCGCCGCCTCACACGACATTCTGCAGCCGCTCAATGCAGCGCGCCTCTATGCCACCTCGCTCGTGGAGCGCGATCGCGAAGCAGGCGATGTCACGCTGGCCGAGAACATCGATGCGTCCCTCGATGCGGTTGAGGAGATCCTCACCGCCATTCTCGACATTTCGCGTCTCGACACGGGCGCCATGAAGCCGCAATGGTCGAGCTTCCGCGTCGACGAGATGTTCCGCCAGCTGCAGCGCGAATTCGGGCCGGTGGCGAAGAACAAAGGCCTGAAGCTCACCTTCGTCCCCTCCTCCCTGACGGTGCGTTCCGACCGGCGCCTCATGCGTCGTCTTCTGCAGAACCTGATCTCGAACGCGATCAAATACACGCCCTCCGGGCGCGTGCTCGTCGGCGCGCGCAGGCGCGCCGGGCATCTCGTTCTCGAAGTCTGGGACACCGGTCTCGGCATCCCGGCTTCCAAGCAGCGTGTCGTCTTCCGCGAGTTCCAGCGCCTGGATCAGGGCATGAAGGTTGCGCGCGGCCTGGGGCTCGGCCTTTCCATCGTGGAGCGCATCGGCCGCGTGCTCAAGCACCCGATCACGCTGAACTCCGAGGTCGGGCGCGGCTCCGTGTTCCGGGTCGAAGTGCCTGTGGTCGCCGCGCTTCCGGCAACGGCCGCAGCGCCCGAGCCGCCGAAAGCCCCTGCGACCGTGCTGTCGGGCCTGCGCGTGCTCGTCATCGACAACGAGCCGGCGATCCTCGAAGGCATGCGCCTCCTGCTCTTAGGTTGGGGTTGCGACGTCTGGACCGCCTCCGACCTGGAGAGCGCACATCAGGCCCTGCGCACGAACAAGGGCCTGCCGGAGGTGATCATCGCCGATTATCACCTGGACGAGACCGATGGGCTCGAAGTCATCAAGGCCCTGCGCTGGAAAACCCAAGTGGATATGCCGGCCCTGCTCGTCACCGCCGACCGCACGCCTGTCGTGCGGGATGCCGCAGCCGCAATGAACATCCATGTTCTCAACAAGCCGCTGAAGCCTGCAGCCCTGCGCGCGTTGCTGACGCAATGGCGGGCGACGAAGGTGGCAGCGGAGTAAAGACACCTCCAACGTCATCCCCGGACTTGTTCCGGGGATCCACGTCTTTACGCCGCTGCGGTTCTAAGACGTGGATGGCCGGCCATGACGCGAGAGATGTGCCTTATATCGTCTTAGTCAACCTCAATGCATGATCGACAGCCGCTACGGCGTGGATCGTCGTGGTGTCGAAGAGCGGCACGGCGCTGTCTTCATCCTTGACCAGGAGCATGATCTCCGTGCAGCCGAGAATGACGCACTGAGCGCCACGCTCGATCAGGCGGGCGATGATCTCGCGATAGGCCTGACAGGACTCCGGCCTGACCTGCCCGAGCACGAGCTCCTTGTAGATGATCTCATGCACGACCCGACGGTCATCCTCGTCCGGCACGATGACATCGAGGCCGTGACGCTGCTGCAAGCGGCCCTTGTAGAACTCCTGCTCCATGGTAAAGGCCGTGCCGAGCAGGCCGACCCGCTTGAAACCCGAAGCCTTAATCTTCTCGGCCGTGGGGTCGGCGATGTGAAGCAGCGGAATGCCGACGGCCGAGGAGACCGCGTCGGCCAAGCGATGCATGGTGTTGGTGCATATGACGATGAAGTCGGCGCCGCCACGCTCCAGCCGGATGGCAGCCTCCTTCATCGCGTCGGCAAGCTTGTCCCACTCGCCGTCGTGCTGAAGCCGCTTGATCTCCTCGAAGTCGAACGACCACATCAGGCATTGCGCCGAGTGCACGCCGCCGACCCGCCGGTTCGTCTCCTGATTGATGATGCGGTAGTACTCGGCCGAGCTTTCCCAGCTCATGCCGCCGATGAGCCCGATGGTCTTCATGGTGGGCCTTTTATGGGTTTGGCGTGTAAGGAGCGCGGCCGCTTGCCAGCGCGTCGTCGAGCAGGTCGAGACGATCCTGTCCCCAGAACACCTCGCCGTCGAGAACATAAGCCGGGGAGCCGAAGACGTCGCCCGCCACCGCGTTCTCGAGGTTGAGGGCGTAGATCGCCTCGGTGGTGCTGCCGGTCGCCACATCCATCAGGGTGGATGAATCGAGCCCGGCCTGCTCGGCCAGCTCGGCGAGGACCAGCGGATCGGCGAGATTGCGCTCCTCCTCCCACACCGCCGCGTAGGCCCGGCGCAGGAAGGCATCCGGGCTTTTGCCGGTGGCGTTGATGGCGATCACGAAGCGGTCGGCGAGATTCACGTCGAAGGGCCAGTGCTTCGGGCTGATGTTGAAGGAAAGCCCCCGCTTCTCGCGCCAGCGCTGCAGTTCGAGGATCCGGTAGCGCTGCCGGGCCGGGTGGCGCTGGGGCAGCGGCAGGCCTCCGGTTTCCGCGAAGACCCGACCCAGGAAGACCGGCTTGTAATTCACCTCGACCCCGTGCCTCTGCACGATATCCATGAAGGGCGCATGGCCGATATAAGCCCAGGGGCTCACGAGGGAGAAGTAATAGTCGATGATGCGGGGCATTGGCTCGATTCGGGGTTGGCAAGCCGGAGCGGCGATGCTCCAGCTTGGACCATCAGGCCGCGCTCTTCAACGTCTCTTCCGCCGTGAGGAAGGCCTCGACCTCGGGGGCGGCGACCGGCGCCTCCGCCTGCACGCCGATCTCGCCGAGAAGGCGCTCCATGGGAATGAAGCGCCGCTCCTTGCGATCGTAGAGCCCCGCCCGCACGAGGGCGATGGCGTTGAGGATGGGGCTGCCATCCTTGTTCCGGGAAACGAGCCGGTGCTCCATCACCACATGGCTGTCCGACCAGGTGAGGATGCGCGTCTCGATGGTGAAGGCGCGGAAGGGCTTCAGCTCCCGCCGGAACCGGATCTGCCCCGCGGCCACCACGGGCACCCAGCCGTGCTTGAGGATAGGCCGCCACAGGCCGGAGCGGATCATCAAGTCCGTGCGGCCGAGATCCATGAACGTCCAGTAACGCCCGTTGTTCATGTGCAGCGACGTGTCGAGATCATGCGGCCACACGCGGAAGGTCAGGCGCGACACGTCCCTCACCGGGTTGAGCTTCGGCCGGAAGAAGGACGCGATGATGAGGTGGAGAACGCGAAGCCAGAGGTTCATGCGAGACCAATCCCGGTCTGCCGTTGAAACAGGAGGAGATCGAGGGAAGGCGCATCGAGGCCGAGGCCTGTGAGAAGGCAATGCACCTGCCCGCGGTGGTGGGTTTGATGATTGAAGAAGTGTGCCAGAGCGGACACCAGAGATTGCTCGAACTCCGACGGATTGACGATCGTCCGGTAGCGGATGCGCCCCGCGAGATCGGGGTCGGAAAGGCGGTCGACATAGGCGACAATCCGCTCATCCTCCTTCTGCCGCGCGGCACGAAGTTCAGCGAAGTCCTCGAAGAGAATGGCATCGAGCCGGTTCGGCGTCTCCCCTTCACCCGTGAACCGCTTCATCCAGATCCTGTCGGCGACGAGAAGGTGGTTCAGGGTGCCGTGAACCGACTTGAAGAACGCCCCGCGATCCGCGCGGTAATCCGCATCGGACAATCGGGCGACGGCATCGTAGACGCGCTCGTTGCACCACGCGTTGTAGCCCGCCATGGTGACGAAGTCCTGTTTCATGGAATGCCTCCGTTAGCCGATGCCAACATCCTTCGTCATCCCGGGTGGAGCGAAGCGGAGACCCGGGATCGCTCCAAGAATGTGGTGCCCTTCTCGTCCAAAGATCCCGGGTTCTGCTCCGCAGCCCCGGGATGACGATCATCGTTTAGGCTGCCTTCCTCGCCGCGGCGCGCCCGTAGAAGGTCTCGCCGGAGGCCGCCATGTCGAGCAGGAGCTTCGGCGGTGCGAAGCGGTCGCCGTGCTTGGCCTGCAGCGTCTGGCACAGCTCCACGAAGGCTTTCGCGCCCATAAAGTCGATGTAGGACAGCGCGCCGCCCGTGTAGGGTGCGAAGCCGAAGCCGAGGATGGAGCCCACATCCGCCTCGCGCGGATCGGTGACGACGCCCTCCTCGACCGTGCGCGCGGCCTCCAGCGCCTGCGTGACGAGCAGGCGCTGCTTCAACTCGTCCATGTCGATGAGCTCGGCGGCCGCCGTATCCACCTGCAGCTCCTTCAGCCCCGGCCAGAGGCGCTTCTGGCCGCCTTCCGGATAATCGTAGAAGCCCTTGCGGTTCTTGCGGCCGAAGCGGCCTTCCCGCTCCACGAGCGTGGTGAGCAGTTGCTCCTGCTCCGGGATGATCGCGGCATCGCCCAGCTGCGCCTTGGTGGCGCGCAGGATCTTGAGGCCGAGATCGACGCCGACCTCATCGTTGAGCGACAGCGGACCCACCGGCATGCCGGCCTGCTTGCCGGCCTGTTCGATCATGGTCGCCGGCACGCCGGCTGTGAGCATGAGGTGGCCTTCGAGGATGTAGGCGAGCACGCAGCGGTTGGCGAAGAAGCCGCGGGAATCGTTCACGACGATCGGCGTCTTCTTGATCAGGCGCACATAGTCGAGCGCGGTGGCGAGCGCCTTGTCGCCCGTCTCCTTGCCCATGATGATCTCGACCAGCATCATCTTCTCGACCGGCGAGAAGAAGTGGATACCGATGAACTGGCCGGCGTTCTTCGACTGCTGTGCGAGGCCCGAGATCGGCAGGGTCGATGTGTTGGAGGCGAAGATGCAATCCGGACGGATGGCTGCTTCGACCTTCTGGATCACCTCGGCCTTCACCTTAGGATCCTCGAACACGGCCTCGATAACGAGGTCGCAATCCTTGAGATCATTGTGGTCGGCCGATGCCTTGATGCGGGCGAGCAGCGCGTCGCGGTCCGCCGTCTTGGCGCGGCCCTTCATGACCTGATCGCTCATGAGCTTGTGCGAATGCGCCTTGCCCTTTTCGGCCGCTTCCACATCGCGGTCGATGAGAACGACCTCAAGGCCGGCATTGGCCGTCACATAAGCCACGCTCGCGCCCATGAAGCCCGCGCCGACGACGCCAACCTTCTTGAGGCTGGTGGCCGGCACATCCTTCGGGCGGCGTGCGCCCTTGTTGAGGTCCTGCATGGAGATGAAGAGCGTGCGGATCATCGCCGCTGCTTCCTTCGAGCGCAGGATCTTGGCGAACCAGCGCGACTCCACCTTCAACGCGAGATCCACTGGCAGCTGGAGGCCCTGATAGACGGACTCGAGGATCGCGCGGATCGCCGGGTAATTGTCCTGCGTCTCGCGGCGGTAGATGGCGTTGGCCGGTGGCCAGATCTGCATGCCGGCGGCGGAGAACACCTTGTTGGAAGGCAGCTTGTAGCCCTTCTGGTCCCAGGGCGCGACGGCAGAGCCGCCTTGCTTGATCCAGTCCTTTGCGGCCTGCACAATTCCATCGCGCGGTGCGACCGCGTGAACGAGGCCCATGTTGCGTGCCATGAGCGGGCGGATCTGCTCGCCCTTGAACAGCATCTGCAGCGCATCGCCCGTCTGCATGAGGCGCGCCACGCGCTGCGTTCCGCCGGCGCCGGGGAACAAGCCCACCTTCACCTCGGGCAGGCCGACGCGCGTAGAATCCACGTCGGACAGCACGCGGAAATGGCAGGCGAGCGCGAGCTCGAAGGCGCCGCCGAGGCACACGCCATGCACGGCCGCCGCGAACGGCTTGCCGCAGGTCTCGAGCCGGCGATAGAGCAGCGAGAGCTTGCGGGACTCGTCGAAGAAGAACTGCATGGCAGCCTCCTCGCCCTTCTCCTCGGCAAGCCGTGCATATTCCGCGCCGAGCCCCTGGAGCATGGTGAGGTCCGCGCCGCCCGAGAAAGCCTCCTTGCCGGAGGTGATCACGCAGCCCTTGATGGCCTCGTCGCCGGCAACCTTGTCGATGATCTGCTCCAGCTCGCCCATCACCTCGGGAGTGATCACGTTCATGGAACGGCCGGGCATGTCCCAGGTGGCGAGCGCGATGCCGTCGGCATCGGTCTCGAAGCGGAAATTGGTGAAGTTCATCTCGTTCTCCCTCCAGCCTCATCCTGAGGAGCCCGCCTTAAGCGGGCGTCTCGAAGGATGGTCCAGTGTGCACTTGAACCGCATCCTCGTCCTTCGAGACGGCGCTTCGCGCCTCCTCAGGATGAGGATGCTTGCGTTGCTTTACTCAAACCCGCTCGATGATCGCGGCCGTACCCATGCCTGCGGCCACGCACAGGGTGACGAGAGCCGTCTGCTTGTCGGTGCGCTCCAGCTCGTCGAGCACGGTGCCGAGGATCATGGCGCCGGTGGCGCCGAGCGGATGGCCCATGGCGATGGCGCCGCCATTCACGTTGACCTTCGCCGGATCGAGATCCATCGCCTGGATGTAGCGCAGCACCACCGACGAGAACGCCTCGTTGATCTCGAACAGATCGATGTCGTCCTTGGTCATGCCGGCCTTGCGCAAAGCCAGCTCCGACACGTCGATGGGGCCGGTGAGCATGAGCGCGAGGTCGGACCCGATGGAGGCGAAGCCCTTGATGCGCGCACGCGGCTTCAAGCCTGCCTTCCCGCCACCTTCCCTGTTGCCGACGAGAACGGCGGCGGCACCATCCACGATGCCGGACGAGTTGCCTGCGTGATGCACGTGATTGACGAACTCCACGTCCGGGTGGGCTGCGATCGCCACCGCGTCGAAGCCGCCCATCTCGCCCATCTGCACGAAGGCTGCCTTCAGCTGGCCCAGCGACTGCATGTCGGTCTGCGGCCGCATGTGCTCGTCCTTCGCCAGAATGGTGAGGCCGTTGATGTCCTTCACCGGCACGACGGACTTGGAAAAGCGACCCTCGTCCCAGGCCTTGCCGGCGCGCTTCTGCGACTCAACCGCGTAAGCATCGACGTCGTCACGCGAGAAGCCGTATTTCGTCGCGATCAGATCCGCCGAGATGCCCTGCGGCAGGAAGTAGTTATCGATGGCGATGCCCGGATCGACCGGCCATGCGCCGCCGGAGGCGCCCATGCCGACGCGGCTCATGGACTCGACGCCACCGCCGATGGTGATGTCCTTCATGCCCGACATCACCTGCGCGGCTGCCAAAGCCACCGCATCAAGGCCGGAGGCGCAGAAGCGGTTGATCTGCACGCCCGGAACCTCCTTGCCGAAGCCCGCCTTCAGAGCGGCCGCGCGGGCGATGTCGCCGCCCGCCTCGCCCACCGGGTCGACGCAGCCGAGCACCACGTCCTCCACCAGCTTCGGGTCGAGATCGTTGCGCTTGCGGATCGCATCGAGCGTGGTGACAGCCAGGTCCACTGCGGGCACCTCGTGCAGCGAACCATCCGGCTTGCCGCGCCCACGCGGCGTGCGAACGGCGTCGTAGATATAGGCTTCAGCCATGGAGGCCTCCCAGAACCATCATGTGTCATCCCGGGACTGCGGAGCAGAACCCGGGATCGTTGGCAGAATAGAACGCTTTACGCGTCACGCGATCCCGGCACTTCGGCCGGGATGACGCCTGTTACTTAGAACGCCTCAACCGGCAGCGCCATGGTCGTATCGGCGCCCATGGTGATGCGGGCCAAGCGCGTGGCGGTCTCCGGCATCATGCGCTCCATGAAGAAGCGGCCGGTCAGCAGCTTGGCGTCCATCCTGTCCGCCACGCCGTTGCCTTGAGCCTTCTTGCCTTGAGCGGCCTTCGCCATCCTGGCCCACATATAGCCCAGGACCACGAGGCCGAAGAGGTGCATGTAGTCGGTCGCACCGGCGCCCGCATTGTCGGGCTTCGCCATCGCGTTCTGCATGAACCACATGGTCGCCTGCTGGAGATGGCCGAGGCCCTGCTGCAGAGGCGCGATATAGGCCTTGAGGCTCTCATTGCCGGCGTTCTCCTGACAGAAAGCGCCGACCTCGTTGAAGAAGGTCATGACGGCACGCCCGCCGTCCTTGCCGAGCTTGCGGCCGACGAGGTCCATGGCCTGGATGCCGTTGGCGCCCTCGTAGATCATGGCGATGCGGGCATCGCGCACGAACTGCGACATGCCCCATTCCTCGATATAGCCGTGGCCGCCGAACATCTGCTGCGCCTTGACGGCGTTGTCGAACCCGAGATCGGTGAGCACACCCTTCGCCACGGGGGTCATGAGGCCCATGTAGTCCTCGGCGACCTGGCGCTGCGCCTCGTCGGAGGAGCGGTGCGCGATGTCGCTGTTCAGCCCGGTCCAGACGATGAAGGCGCGGCCTGCCTCGTTGAAGGCCTTGATAGACAGAAGCGTGCGGCGCACGTCCGGATGCACGATGATCGGGTCGGCAGGCTTGTCAGGGAACTTGGTGCCGGTGAGCGAGCGGCCCTGCAGACGATCCTTCGCATAAGCGACGGCGTTCTGGTAGGCGACCTCGGACTGGGCCAGCCCCTGCACGCCAACAGCGAGACGCGCCTCGTTCATCATCACGAACATGGCGTTGAGACCGCGGTTCGCCTCACCGACCAGCCAGCCCTTGGCGCCGTCGTAGTTCATCACGCAGGTGGCATTGCCGTGAATGCCCATCTTGTGCTCCAGCGAGCCGCAGGAGACGCCGTTGCGCTCACCGAGCGAGCCGTCCTCGTTCACCAGAACCTTCGGCACCACGAAAAGCGAGATGCCCTTGGTGCCGGCAGGCGCGCCCTCGATGCGGGCAAGCACCAGGTGGACGATGTTCTCCGCTAGGTCGTGATCGCCGGCCGAGATGAAGATCTTGGTGCCGGAAATCGCATAGGAGCCGTCGCCGTTCGGCACGGCCTTGGTCTTGAGCATCCCGAGATCCGTGCCGCAATGGGGCTCGGTGAGATTCATGGTGCCGGTCCATGTGCCCTCGATCATCTTCGGCAGATAGGTCTGCTTCTGCTCCTCGGTGCCGTGCACGATCAGCGCCGCGATGGCGCCCTGGGTCAGGCCCGGATACATGCCGAGCGCCAGATTCGACGAGGAGACGAACTCCTGCATGATGGTGTTGAGGACGGAGGGAAGCCCCTGCCCGCCATATTCCTCAGGCGCTGCGAGACCCATCCAGCCGCCGGTGGAGTATGCTTCGTAGGCTTCCTTGAAGCCCTTCGGTGTAGTCACCGATCCATCCGGATTGCGGGTGCAGCCCTCCTGATCGCCGGACAGGTTCAGCGGCGCGAAAACCTCCTCGCAGAGCTTGGCGCCCTCGGCCAGGATCGCCTCCACCGTGTCGGTCGTCGCATCGGCGAAACCAGGCAGGTTGTTGTAGCGCTCAATCGGGAACACGTCGTTCAGAAGGAACATGACGTCTTCGACGGGGGCCTTGTAGACCGGCATTCGGATGTCTCCCAGGTCGGATTCCGGCGCGCATCTTTCCATACGAACAGATTGCGGCCAAGCAGATAGTTCACATATAAACTATCCAGCCGCGTTTGGAAGAGGCGGGCGCTAAATCTTTCGGGGGATCTATGGAGATGAAGCTGCCGGCTTGGAGGCATGACTGCCGTCTTGGGCGTATGCCCCCTTGCGCACGCTTCAACGCGCAAATGAAAAGCCCTCCGGTACCGAGGCATAAGGCCTGATGCCGGAGGGCTTGTTTTAGAGAAGTAGATCGCGCGGAGAAGATCAGGCCGCTGCCGCCAGACCGGCGCGGCGGGCCTGGAGCTCGGCCAGGGCCTCCTCGATCTCTTTCTTCTGCTGCTCAAGGTGCTGGATCTGGTCCTCGACCTGATCGAGGGACAGCTTGAGGTTCATGGCCGGGCCGCTGCCCGACGCTCCTCGGCCAGCATGGCGCGGATCTCGGTCAGGGTGAAGCCGAGCTGCTTGCTCTTCAGAATCACGGAGAGGCGCTCACGGTCGCGGGCATCGTAGATGCGGGCGGTGCCGTCCCGGCGGGGGACAGGAGGCCGCGATCCTCATAGAAGCGCAGGGTGCGGAGGGTCACTCCGAACTCGCGCGCGAGATCGCCGATCGTGTACTGCTTTGCACCCTCTGCTGCGTCTCCAGCTTTGGCGCCGATTGCGTATTGGTCCATGGAATGCCCCGTCATTTCATTGATTCTCGGCTCGGTGCTCAACGCACATCCCCTTGGGTAACGAAATGTTAGAACATATATTTCTGAAGATGCAAGATTATTACAGACATCGGATGCCTGTAGGGCAAAAGAACCTGCCTCCTGCGGCATGACGCAAGGTAACAATCTGCCTTCTTGGCCGCCAATCGACCTGAAAACCCCTCCATTTAACCGGTTTTTTACTACGCTCGACGAAAGCTGCGCTGCCGGATGAAGGGTTCGAGGCGCCATGATTCGCCTCTTCTCCAATGCCCTTTGCCGTCAGACGAGGATCGGCACGGGGCCCGTCTTCGTCTTGAGGAGTTCCAGCGTATCCCCGCGAGCCCATGATGAGACGACACGTCCTCTCAAGACTTGACGACCTCGACGCCCGTGAGCTGGCCATGGCCGCGGCACGCCGGGCGGGCTTGAGTCTTGAGGAATGGACTGCGGCCGTTCTGGCCGAGCTGGACGAACCCGCTCCCGCCTTTCGGCCCAAGCCCCGCCGGACGGCTGGCAGCGATCTCGACGCCCTGATCGCCCGGATGTCCTCCGCGCCGCGCCCGCGGCCGAAGCCGGATTATGAAACGCTCATGGCGGCCATCGCGGCCGAGAGCGAGCGGCAGGCCCAGGATCAGTCATCCCGGACGGCCATCGCCCTGGAATCGATGGCGAGCTGGATCGAGCAGGCCGAGACCCGCCTCAACGACACGGCCCGCGCGTCCACGGACCAGCAGGAGCGCATCGCCGCGATCCTGTCCCAGGCCCTGTCCTCCCTGAAGGAGCGCCTCGACACGGTCGAGCGCCGGGTTGCTTCCGAGCAGGCCGCTCCGCCGCGCGTCGAATTTCCCATGGAGGAAGCGCTCAAGGCATTGGCCCCTGTGGCCGAAACCCTGTCCGGGCTGAGAGCCGACATGTCCCGGCTCGCCAGCCGCCTGGAGCAGCCGCATCCGGACGTCTCCCCAGCCGTCGAGACGATCCGCACCGAGATCGACACCCTCCGGGCCGGCATGGATCACTTGGCGACCCGCGAGGAGATCGCTGCCCTTGGCGCATCCCTCGGCTCCTTGGCCAAGGATCTCGAGCACGGACCGACGACCAGGGACCTGCACACTCTCGCCGGCTCTATGACCGTTCTCTACGAAGAGGTCCAGACCCTCTCCGAGCGGGTCAATCATGAGCTGCATCAGCACCTCGGCCTCGGGATCGAGCGCATCAAGGACAAGATCGACCGCATGGCCGGGACGGGGATCGACCGCTCGGTGATCGAATTCCTCAGCGGCCAGATCGTGGACCTGCGCCACGACCTGGCGAGCCGGGCCGAACCGCAGCAGATGGACCGGCTCTCCGACGACATCGAGGCTCTCGGCCGGCAGATCGCCGAGCTTCGCCTCCATCAGGTGAGCAAGGGCGATTTCACGGCCCTGAAGCGGTCCCTCGACGATGTCTGCTCGGCCCTCTACGTGACCGCCACGGCCCAGGACACGAGCAAGGTTCCGGAACTGCTGGAGAGCGTGGACCGCCGCCTCGATCTTCTTGTCCGCCGCCCGGACCCGAAGCCAGCCGATCTCGCGCCCATCAGCGAGCAGCTGGCCCTCTTGGCTGAGCGCATGGCGGGCCTGTCCGGCGGCCGCTCCCACGACAGTGATCCTGTGGACGGAATGGAAGATCGGCTGTCGGCCCAGATCAAAGCCGTGGCCGAGCGGGAAGCGCTCTCCCATGAACCGCTCCTGCAGCGTTTCGACCGGATCGAGCAGGAACTGCACCAGCTCAGCCGGCAGAGCGATGAAGCGGATGTGGCGCAGATGCTCCGCTCCATCGACGAGAAGCTTGAACGCAAACCCCCACAGCCAGCCGCCTTCGATGACCTGGAGCGGCAGGTTGCATCACTGACGGAACGCCTCGGGTCCGTGTCCGGCGAACCGCTGCATAAAGCCCTGGAAGAGGCGGTTGGTCATCTGACGAACCTGCAAAGCGAGGCTGCCGGAATTGCTGAGCGTGCGGCCAAGGCCGCCTTGAGCGATATCCGAACAGCCCTGCCCGATGCAGGCGATCTGGACAGCCTCAAGCATGGCTTCGTCGAGCTGAAGGCTCTTCATACCCGCTCGGATCGGAAGACGCAGGAAACCCTGAAGTCGGTTCATGAGGCCCTGGAGGCGCTGGCGTCCCGCCTGCCGAGCCCGGCTGCGCCGGTGGCCGACAGCGTGACGCCTCAGCCCTCAGAACTGCCGCCTGCAGACCGTCTCGAAGCGGCCGTGCGCAAGCTTCATGCGGTCACCGTGTCCCGGATGGAGGAGACTGCGCTCCATAATCCCGACGCACCCGTGCATGCCCCACCACCAGCAGGGGCTACGCCACATGCAGTCGCAGACGAAGATACCGGGAATGTGCGTGCAAGCTTCATTGCAGCGGCGCGAAGGGCCGCTCAGAATGTGGGCCCGGAGATTGCGGAGCCTTCCCGCCCGTCGCCCAGGCAGGAGGCAGGTCTCACAGGCGAAGAGCAGAACGGCGGGTCTGAGACGGGCGCGCCGCCACTGCCCAGCCTTTTCGAGCGCCTGCGCCGGACCTTCGACAACCACAGCCGTCCGCTCCTTCTCGGGCTCGCGTTTCTGGTCCTTGCCGCCGGAACCGCACAGATCCTGCCCGGACAGCAGAGCGTTTCAACCGCTGCGTCGGCGAGTGCGCCGCAGCAGGTTCAAGCTCCCGAGGCTGAAGCCCAGGGCACGCCCAATGCTCCTGCGGCCAAGCAGGAGTTGAGCCTGTTCCAGCCGTCGAGCTTTGCCGCGCAACCCGCGACCCCGGCCCCTCTGGCAGCAGGCCGGTTCCTCGTCGATCCGGCGACGGTCGGCGGCATCCCGGCTGAGGTTCCGGCGGGCCTCCGGCAGGCGGCCCTGTCCGGCGATGCGGCGGCGCTTTACGAGATCGGCGCCCGGCTGACTGAAGGACGCGGCATGGTCGAGGATCCGGCGGCGGCCGTCCGCCTCTTCGAGCGCGCCGCCCAGGCAGGCCTCCCGCCGGCACAGGAGCGGCTTGCCGCGATGTTCGAGAAAGGCCTCGGGGTTGGGCGCGATCTCAAGCAGGCCATCTTCTGGTATGAGCGGGCGGCTCTTGGCGGCCATGTTCGCGCCATGCACAACCTCGCAACCCTGCTCGCTTCCGGGGCCAGCGGCAAGCCGGACTATGCGACGGCCCTGCGCTGGTACAATGAGGCCGCGGAGGCGGGCTTACGCGACAGCCAGTTCAACACGGGCCTCCTGCTGACCCGCGGCATCGGCTCGAAGCCCAACCTGCCGAAGGCCCTCCAGTGGTTCTCCCTCGCGGCCGCTCAGGGCGATGCGGAAGCAGCCCGGAAGCGGGACGAACTGGCCGCTCGCCTTGGTCCGGCGGATCTGAAGGCTGCCAGGGCCGCCGTTGATCTTTGGCGGCCGCGCATTGTGGACCCGATTGCGAATGAGCCCCCGGCCGCCGTTCCGGAATGGAGGGCTGCCCTGGATCGATCTTTACCTGACAGGAGTTGAAGGCAGGCAGGCTCCGTCATCTTCCGTTCAGAACATGACCGTTACATCGCCTGCATAATGCTGTAACAACGACGTGGCTGCACCGGCCGAAGGGGAACCGGGTTGCAAATCTATTTGCCTATCGCTGAAATGCCTGTGAGCGTTCTTCTCATCCTCGGGATGGGTGCGGCGGTGGGCTTCATTTCAGGCCTGTTCGGCATCGGCGGCGGCTTTCTTATGACGCCGCTCCTGATCTTCCTCGGCATCCCGCCGGCGGTCGCCGTGGCTACCCAATCGGCCCAGATCGTCGCCTCCTCCACCACCAGCGTGCTCGGGGCGCTCAGACGCAACGCCCTCGATCACAAGCTGGGCGCCATCCTGGTGGCCGGCGGCTTCGTCGGATCCGCGCTCGGCGTCTGGTTCTTCGCGGCCGCGCGCCGGGCCGGGCAGCTCGATCTCGTGATCGTCATCTCCTACGTGACGCTCTTCACCATCGTCGGAAGCCTGATGCTGAAGGAAAGCATCCGGGAGTTCTGGCACCGGCGGAAGGGCGGCGCGGTGCGGCTGCGGCGCAAGGCCGGCGAACATGCGCCCTATCTCGGCTGGCCCCTGCGCATGCGCTTCTACCGCTCGAAGCTCTATGTCAGCGTCATCCCGATCCTCGGGCTCTCGCTCTTCATCGGCTTTGCCGGCGCGCTGCTCGGCATCGGCGGCGGCTTCATCGTGGTGCCGGCGCTTCTCTACATTTTCCGCGTGCCCACCACCGTGGTCGTCGGGACTTCGCAGTTCCAGATCGTCTGCACCACCCTGGTGGCCCTCATTCTCCACGCTGTCACCAATCAGGCGGTAGACATGGTGCTGGCGATCCTCCTCATCGTCGGCGGCGTGTTCGGCGCCCAGTTCGGCGCACGCATGGGACGCCATCTGCGGGCGGAGCTGTTCCGTTTCCTCCTCGCGATCCTGCTGCTGGCTGTGGGCCTGCGCTTCGGGCTCGAGCTCGTGCTGCAGCCGGAGGAGCCCTTCTCCATCTCCGTGCAGGAGGTGCGCCCATGAGGGCGCTCGGCCTCCTTCTGCTCCTGTGGGCGAGCCTCGCTCCCGCCCGGGCCGAGACCCTGATCACGTCGCTGTCGAACCATCGGGTGCTGATCAATTCCAACTATACGGGCACGGAGATCGCCGTGTTCGGCGCCATCGAGCGCGATGCCCAGACGGTCGCCCGCGCCACGGGCTACGACGTGGTGGTGACAGTGCGCGGTCCACGCCAGTTCCTGACCGTGCGCGAGAAGGAGCGCCTCGGTCCCGTCTGGATCAACCAGGAACAGCAGAAGTTTCCATCCGTCCCCGCCTATATCAGCGTGATGACCTCCCGGCCGGTTACGGAGATCACCAGCGACCAGCTGCGCCAGCGGCAGAGGATCGGTCTCACGGCCCTGGTCAACTCCAACGATTTCACCACTGGCCGTGACGGAGCGGACAAGCCGTTCCGGGATGCCCTCTACCGCCTGAAGGCCCAGGAGGGCCTTTACCTCGAAGACGAGCGCGGCGTGACCTTCCTCACCCCGGACATCTTCCGCGCTGGCATTCCGCTGCCGGCAACGGCGCCGCCCGGCAATTACGATGTGGATGTGACGCTCTTTGCCGACACCGTGATCCTCGCCCGCACCAACACCAATTTCGAGCTGGTGAAGACGGGCTTCGAGGAGCAGGTCGGGTTCATCGCCCGCGACTGGTCGTTGTTCTACGGCCTTGCAACGGCCGTGATCGCGATCTTCTTCGGCTGGCTCGCCAACGTGATCTTCCGGCGCGACTGAAAGCCCACCGGCCCTTGCCCTTTACACGTCACGATCATCGGGTGATCCTGCTCTCCGCCTGAGGGGAATATGCAGAATGATGCTGAAGGCCGGAACGGTTCAGTTTCACCACAGGGCCAACGACAAGGCCTACAACATGGCCGTGGTGGAGCGCTTCGCCCGTGAAGCCGCCGAGCGCGGGGTCAAGATTCTCGCTTTTCCCGAGATGTGCCTCACCGGCTACTGGCATGTGCGCAATCTCGGGCGCAATCAGCTGGAGGCGCTTGCAGAACCCGTGCCGTCGGGTCCCTCCACGCAGGCGGTTTTGAGCCTCTCGGCCCGGCACGACATGGCCATCGGGGTCGGTCTGATCGAGCACTCCGACGACGGGCGGCTCTTCAACACCTATGTGGTCTGCCTGCCCGACGGACAGGTCCACCGCCACCGCAAGCTCCATGCCTTCGAGAGCGACGACATCGCGAGCGGCGACAGCTACACGGTGTTCGACACGCCCTGGGGCGTGAAGGTCGGCGTTCTCATCTGCTGGGACAACAACCTCGTCGAGAATGCGCGCGCCACGGCCCTGCTCGGCGCCGACATCGTCATGGCGCCGCACCAGACCGGCGGCTGCCATTCGCGCAGCCCGCAGGCCATGGGTTTGATCGATCCGGCCCTCTGGGAAAACCGGCACACCGATCCGGAAGCCATCGAGGCGGAGTTCCGCGGCCCCAAAGGGCGCGAATGGCTCCTGCGCTGGCTGCCGGCCCGCGCGCACGACAACGGCTACTTCCTGCTGTTCGCCAACGGCGTCGGCGAGGACGACGGCGAGGTGCGCACCGGCAACGCCATGATCATCGACTGCTACGGGCGGATCATCGCGGAAACCTGGAAAGCCGACGATGTTCTGGTCGTGGCCGATCTCGACCTCGACCTCCTGCCGCTCGCCACCGGCCGCCGCTGGATCCGCGGTCGCCGTCCGGACCTTTATGGGCTTCTCACACAAGCACAGGGGCATGAACTCGCACCACGACAGGCGCGGTTTTCAGAGGCTCCGGTGGTGAAGACGTGAGGTAACTTGTCATTCCCGGCCGGAGCGCAGCGGAGGGAAAGGGAATCCACCCGCACGCGCGGCGCCATGGATCCCCTTCCCTCGCTTCGCTCGCCGGGGATGACACTCTCGGCGTCATGCCCGGGCTTGTCCCGGGTATCCACGTCTTCGTGGCGCCGTGGCTCAAAGACGTGGATGGCCGCAACAGGTGCGGCCATGACGACGGTTTGATGCTCAATCCCGGCAGAGCATCGACTTCGCGATCGCGAAAATCCGCTCCGTGCCGATGAGGTGCGCGGTGAAGCCGTTGACGAACAGCGGCTTGAAGGCGGCGTCGCAGGCATTCAGTCCGCCCGCATAGGCGCCGAGCGCCGGCATCACGCAGCGGCTGCCGTCGGTGAGGAAGCAGCGCCGCCTTGTGGAGCGTCCGCGCATCACCACCTTGCCGACCGGATGCAGATGCCCAGCGATCTCCGCCTGCTCGCCGGCCATAGGCTCGTGGCGCAGGGTGAGGGAACCAAGCGCCATCTCCTCCACCACCTGCCCGCCGATGCTTTCGGGGAGGATGCGATCGTGGTTGCCCGTGACCCAGATCCACTCACGGCCCTGCTGCACTTCACTGAGCCTCGTGCGCTCCTCGGTTCCGAGGCGCTCCGGCCCGCCGATATCGTGAAAACTGTCGCCGAGTGCGATGACGGTTTTCGGGTTGAAGCGGAACACCGCATCGGAGAGCGCCAGAAGCGTCTCGCGCGTGTCGTAGGGCGGCAGCATCATGCCGCGCCGGGCAAAGGACGAGCCCTTCTCGAAATGGAGGTCGGCCACGAGCAGCGCGTCGTGCGCCGGCAGATACATCGCGCCCGTCAGGTCGAGCAGCGCCAGCTGATCTTTCAGCTCGATCTCGTGTGTTGTCTGTTTGTTCTTTTGCAATGCCGTCACGCCAAAGCCTCGTCGAGAAGCGCTGCTTCCGCCTCGGCCAGAATCTCGTCCGCGTTGTCGCTATAGACGCGCTCGCGGCCGATCTCCAGCATGACGGACACGCTCAAAGGAGAAACCCGGTCGAGCGGCTTGTGGATGATTCGCCCCCGGATGCGCTCAAGCATCATGCCGAGGCGCCTCACGTCGAGGAGTCCCGTTGCCGCATCCGCTCGCGCGGCGCGCAACAGAACGTGATCGGGCTCGTGCTTGCGCAGCACGTCGTAGACGAGGTCGGTGGAAATCGTCACCTGCTTGCCCGTCTTCTTCTCCCCCGGGAACCGGCGCTCGATGAGGCCGGCGATCACGGCGCATTGGCGGAAGGTGCGCTTCATGAGGGAGGATTCCGCAAGCCAGTCCTCCAGGTCGTCGCCCAGCATGTCCTCGGAGAACAGCTCGTCCATGAAGCCCGGATCCCGCCCTGCCCGGCCGGCGATGTCCCCCGAGGCATAGACGGCGATGCCGTAATCGTTGGCGACGAACCCGAGAGGCTTGAGCTTCGCCCGCTCCAGGCGGCGGGTGAGCAGCATGCCGAGCGTCTGGTGCGCGAGCCTGCCCTCGAAGGGAAAACAGGTCATGTAGAAGCGGTTGCCGCGCGGAAACGTCTCGACCAGAAGATCCCGCGGCCCTGGTACGATGGAGCGGCGGCGCTGCTGCAGCAGCCACTCGGTCATCTGCGGCGGCAGGCGGTCCCACTCGAACGGGTCGGCCAGGATTTCGCGCACGCGGGCGGCCAGAAAGGTCGAGAGCGGGAACTTGCCGCCCGCGTAGGACGGGACCATCGGGTCCGTGCCGGACCCCGCGCGCGTGACCAGCACCTCGTCCTCGGAGATGCCCTCGAAACGCACCACCTCGCCGGCGAAGACAAGGGTGTCGCCCGGCGTGAGCGTCTCGGCAAAATACTCCTCGATCTCGCCCAGGATCCGTCCGCGCGGCAGCACGGTGCCTGGTCTCGATCGCATAGATTTGCCGAGCCGCACCTTGATCGTGCTCGACTCGACGATGGTGCCCACGTTAAGCCGGTATTGCTGCGCCACTCGCGCATCGCGCACGCGCCACCGGCCATCGTTGCCCCGCACGATCTTGGCGAAACGCTCGTAGGCGCGAAGGGCGTAACCGCCCGTTGCCACGAAGGCGACGCAGGCCTCGAAATCCTGCCAGGTCAGCCCCGCATAGGGCGCGGCGGAGCGCACCTCCTCGTACAGCTCCGCAAGGTCAAAGGGTCCGGCGCAGGCCATGCCGAGGATGTGCTGGCAGAGCACATCGAGCGCACCGACCCGCGCATCCGGCGTGTCCTGCGCAGCCTCGTGCACGGCATCGAGCGCGGCGCGACATTCGAGAATCTCGAAGCGGTTCGCCGGCACGAGATAGGCTTCCGACGGCTCGTCCATGCGGTGATTCGAGCGGCCGATGCGCTGCATGATGCGCGACGCGCCCTTCGGCGCGCCCACATTCACCACGAGGTCCACATCGCCCCAGTCGATGCCGAGATCGAGCGTCGCCGTGCAGACGACGGCCTTAAGCTTGCCTGCCGCCATCGCCTCCTCGACGCGGCGGCGCTGCGACACGTCGAGGGAGCCGTGGTGGAGCGCGATGGCGAGGTTATCGTCGTTGAGCTTCCACAGCTCCTGGAACGTATACTCCGCCTGCAGGCGCGTGTTGACGAAGACGAGCGTGGTCTTGTGCGTGCGGATGAGCCCGTAGATCGCCGGCATCGACAGGGACGCCGTGTGGCCGGCGAGCGGCAGGCGCTCGTCGAGGTCGAGCATGCGGATGTCAGGCTGCGCGCCGCCTTGGACCACCACGAGATCGGCGAGCTGCTGGCCAAATCCCCTCCCCCCTTGTGGGGGAGGGTGTCCGCTTCCAGCGGACGGGAGGGGGGTGTGAGCGCCTTGCTGGTTCCAGTCCTGTGCTGCACCCCCCTCTCCATCTCTCCCCCACAAGGGGGGAGAGGGCTCTGAGCGCTGCGGCACCAGATACTTTCGCAACTCATCCGGCTCGCGCACGGTCGCCGACAGCCCGACAGCGGTGGCCTGCGGGGCGATCGTCATCAGCCGGGCTAAGCCCAGCGACAGCAGGTCGCCGCGTTTCGAGGTGACGAGGGAGTGCAGCTCGTCGAGCACCACGCGTCGCAGATTTTGGAAGAACTCCTGCGCCTCCGCATGGGCCAGAAGCAGCGCCAGCTGCTCCGGCGTGGTGAGCAGGATGTCCGGCGGCCGCTCGATCTGGCGGGCCCGCTTGTGCGAGGGCGTATCGCCTGTGCGCGTCTCGACCCGGATGGGAAGCCCCATCTCGGCGACGGGGATTTCGAGGTTGCGGGCGACGTCGGTGGCCAGTGCCTTCAGGGGCGAGATGTAGAGGGTGTGGAGGCCTCGCCGGTCCTTGGCCGTGCCCCGGCTCGGCCCGCGCTCCGCCAGTTCCACGAGGCTCGGCAGGAACCCGGCGAGCGTCTTGCCCGCCCCCGTGGGCGCCACCAGCAGCACCGAGCGTCCTTCACGCGCCTTGGCGAGCAGGTCCAGCTGGTGCGCCCTCGGCGTCCAGCCGCGGCTCTTGAACCAGTCACGGAAGGTCTTGGGGAGAAGGGTGGCGGAACTCTGGGACATGAGTCCTCAAGATAAGGCCAGTGGAATGGTTCCGCCATGGTTGCGCGCCGATCCCTTTGTCATTCCCGGCCGGAGCGCAGCGCAGGGGAAGGGAATCCATAGTGTCGGGCGCTTCAGTGGATCCCCTTCCCTCGCCTACGGCTCGCCGGGGATGACACCCAAGGCACGGCCTCAGATCATGTGAACGACCTCGTCGACTCGCTTGCCATCCTGGCTGGGATCGATTCAGTTCAATCAACGCCAAAAACGATAGCGAGAGGACCAACGCCAATGCCGCACGAGACCCAGTTCCAGAACGCCGTCGCCGTCGTCACCGGAGGCACGCAAGGGGTGGGCGAGGCGATCGCCCGCACACTGGCTGAACGGGGCGCCAAGGGCATCGTGATCTGCGGCCGCAACGAGGAGCGCGGTCATGTGGTGGCCCGCGAGATCTCCAACCAGGGCTGCCACACGGAGTTCGTGCGGGCCGATCTCGAAAACGTCGAGGAGGCTCGTCAGGTCACGGCTCGGGCCGACACCGTCTTCGGGCGCGTGGACGTGCTGGTGAACGCCGCCGGCATCACCGACCGCGGCACGATCTTCGACACGAGCCCGGAACTGTTCGACCGCATGTTCGCGGTCAATGTGCGTGCACCCTTCTTCCTCATGCAGGAAGCCGCCAAGATCATGCGACGCGATGCGATCCAGGGCACGATGGTCAACATCCTGTCCATGTCGGCCCATGGCGGCCAGCCCTTCATCTCGGCCTATTGCGGCTCGAAGGGGGCGCTCGCGACGCTGACCAAGAACGCCGCCTTCAGCCTGATGCCGTGGCGCATCCGCGTTAACGCCCTGAATATCGGCTGGATGAACACGCCCGGCGAGGACCGGATCATGAAAACCTACCACGGCGCCCAGGACGGCTGGCTGGAGAAGGCGGCGGCGGAGCAGCCCTTCGGGCGCCTCTTGGATCCTCGCGAGGTCGCACGCGCCGTGGCGTTCCTGGCATCCGATGAGTCCGGCATGATGACCGGTTCGGTGATCGATTTCGATCAATCGGTGCTGGGCTGCTACGAGAGCGCGCCGCACCCGTCGACGCCCGTGGAATAAACCGCCCCACAATCGCAACCTCATCCTGAGAGGCTGGCTCATAAAGAGGAGTGCGCCTCAGTTTTCGTCATGGCCGGCCTTGTGCCGGCCATCCCGATGCTGACAAGCACGGCGCTTCATGCCATCGGGATCACCGGCACAAGGCCGGTGATGACGGGAGCAGGGCTGAGGATAATGGAACCGCGGTGTCAGCGCTCCAGCACGCACAAAAACCCTGGAACCGGCACGCCGCGATCCTCGCGGGTCGAAACCCGCTCGAAGAGCACCATTGTGAAACCCGCCGTCTCAGCGAGCTTCCGCAGGTAGCTCTCGCTGTGGGCGTAGCGCGCATCCTCGCCGAGGATGAAGCCCTCTCCCTCATGCGCCTGCACCGTGAAGGCAAAGAGCCCTTCGCGCTTGAGCACGCGATGCGCTTCGCGAAATGCCGCATCGAGCGCCGCCATGTAGACGAACACGTCGGCCGCCAGCACGAGATCGGCCTCCGCACTGGCGCGACTTAAGAGAAACGACACGAGTTCGCCCTCGTGCAGGGCATCGTAGAGCTTCGTCTTCGCCGCCTTCTCCAGCATGCCGGGGGAGAGATCGACACCCTCGATGGACGAGCACAGCCCCTCCAGCGCCTGCGCCATCAGCCCGGTACCGCAGCCGAGGTCGAGGGTGAGGCCGAAGCGGTACTCCCGGATCTGCCTGGAGCAGGCGCGACGAAGCGCATCGGCGATCAGCTCCGGCCCCCGATAGGCGAGGCTCTTGGTCAGATGCCAGTCGAATTTGGGTGCGTAATCGTCGAAGAGCGCCCGCACATAGCCCTCCGTGATCGCCTCGTCGGGCGCCAGCGCTCCGAGCCTGGCGAGGTTGAGCCGGACGCCCAGTTCATCGACAGGCTCCAGAGCAATGGCCTGGCGCAGGGCACCCAAAGCCTCCTCCCGCATGCCGAGTTCAGCGAGCGCCCGCCCCAGCATGGCATGGGCAGCCGCGAAATCCGGCGCGAGCTCCAGCACCTGCCGGGCCAGATCGGCCGCGGCCTCGAAGTCGCGCTCATCGAAGGCGGCGCGGGCATATTCATAGCGGCGGTCGGCGCGGTAGTCGCCGGTGGATCGGACGGTCGAGGCTGGTGGCATGGCTTGTGGATGGAGGAGCGCGGAGAGGCTGTCAATATTGTGCAGGCCCAAGTGTCATCCTCAGGCCAAGCGGAGCGAGGGAAGGGGATCCATGGCACTGAGCGTGTGAGTGGCTTCCCTTCCCCTCCGCTGCGCGTCCTCCCGGGAATGACACCCTCGTGGTTCCGATGCTTCTCCAGTCCTGACACCCTCCCCGTCATCCCCGGACTTGGTCCGGGGATCCACGTCTTGCAACGTTGCGGTTCCTGAAGACGTGGATGGCTGGCCTTGTGCCGGCCATGACGCAGGAGGGGTGTGACGGGGTGAGGATCGGCGTCCCAACCGAGCGGGATCACCGGCACAAGGCTGGCGATGACGAGCGGGAGGCGAGCGCACGTTCTCTCTTTGTTCTTGACAATGCTCCTAACCTCAGCTATATCGTTGTGTAGACCTGCCTCTATCGAGGGGCGCGCTCGCGGGGCGTCGCAGTGTGGAGGCAGGCACGGTCCTGTGGTGCGGCCTTGCAAGCCGTGCCGACAGGAGGCCCAGGCTTTCGTGCCGGTGGTCGGAATCGGTTCAAGGCCTCCGTTGAGCAGACGGGCCACGCCTTGAGCGGTCACCGGACTGGCACCGCCTGAACGCCTAAACAAGCCGTGCGCGAAGAGGCACTCCGGCTCTTCCTTATCACCATTCATCATCGAGCCGGGCTGCCATTCGCGCCACCCTCGATTGACCTTCAGGCTTGAGGCTTCCCAGCCTCAGGTCCTAAGGCGCTGGCTCGGCGTTATCCCTCAGCCTGACATCACCAAGCCGGACCCTATATTCTGAACCCATGGCGCTGCGTTCCACCGACATCCTCACCCAGACCCCGCAAGGGCTCTACTGCCCCCTCGGCGACTTCCACATCGATCCGGTCCGGCCCGTGAAGCGGGCGCTGATCACCCATGGCCACTCGGACCATGCGCGGTCGGGCCACCAATCGGTCCTGGCAACCCGTGAGACCCTGCGCATCATGGGCGTGCGCTACGGCGAGGATTTTGCCGCCTCGACCCAGGAGGCCCCTTTAAGGGAAAGCCTCCGCGTCGGCGACGTGACGGTGCGGTTTACGCCGGCCGGCCATGTGCTAGGCTCGGCGCAGATCACCATCGAGGCCGGCGGCACCCGCGTGGTTGTATCGGGCGACTACAAGCGGGCCGAGGACCCGACCTGCCTTCCTTACGAGGTCGTGCCCTGCGATGTGTTCATCACCGAGGCGACCTTCGGTCTGCCCGTGTTCCGCCACCCGGACACCCGAGCGGAGGTGCGCAAGCTCCTCGATTCCGTTGCCCTGTTTCCCGAACGCGCCCATATCGTCGGGGCCTATGCGCTCGGCAAGGCGCAGCGGGTCATGGCGCTCCTGCGCGAGGAGGGCTACGACAAGCCGATCCATCTCCACGGCGCCATGGAGCGCCTGACCGAGCTGTATAAATCAGAGGGCATCCCTTTAGGCGAGACGCCGAAGGTCGTGGCCGCCGAGCGCTCGAAGCTCGCCGGCGCCATCGTGATCTGCCCGCCCTCCTCCATCCAGGACCTCTGGTCGCGCCGCTTTCCCGATCCGGTCACCTGCTTCGCCTCCGGCTGGATGCGGGTGCGGGGGCGGGCCCGGCAGAAGGGCGTGGAACTGCCGCTGGTGATCTCCGATCATTCCGACTGGGACGACCTCTGCCGCACGATTCAAGAGACCGGCGCCGGCGAGGTCTGGGTCACCCACGGCCAGGAGGACGCCCTGGTCCATTGGTGCACCACCCACGGCATCAAGGCGCGGCCCCTGCACATGCTGGGTTACGGCGACGAGGGCGAGGCCGAGGAGGCCACCCTCCCTCCCCTTGAGGGTGAGGGTCGCGAGCGCAGCGAGCGGGGCGGGGTGGAAACACCAAGCTCGGAAAATGTCGGCGCCAATCACCCCACCTCGGCTTTACAAGCCGATCCTCCCCCTCAAGGGGAGGATGAGGAGAGTAGGCAAGGAGGCGCCGCATGAACCGCTTCGCCGCCCTCCTCGACCGCCTGGGCTACGAGCCCCGCCGCAACGCGAAGCTGCGGTTGCTGGTAGATTACTTCCGCCATACCCCGGACCCGGACCGTGGCTATGCGCTGGCTGCCATGACCGGGGCGCTCATGTTCAAGGAGGCCAAGCCCGGCCTGATACGGGGCCTGGTCGAGGAGCGGACGGACCCGGAGCTGTTCCGGATGTCCTATCACTATGTGGGCGACCTCGCCGAGACCGTGGCCCTCATCTGGCCTGCTCCGGGGCATGATGCGGCAGCGAAAGTATCAGGCAGCGCCGACCAGCCCTCTCCTCCCTTGTGGGGGAGAGATGGAAAGGGGGGTGTGAGCGCGAACTTATCAGGCTCTGGCGCCAGCACCCCCACCCTTCATCCCTCCCCACAAGGGGGGAGGGACGCTGCCCCACCCCTCGGCCACAACAACCCGCCGCCTCATGTCCCGACCCTCACCGAAGTGATCGAGACGCTGGCGACCACGAGCAAGAGCGATCTGCCCGCCCGGGTCGCCGAGTGGATGGACGCCCTCGACGAGACCGGGCGCTGGGCGCTGATCAAGCTCATCACCCGGGAGCTGCGCGTCGGCGTCTCGGCGCGCCTTGCCAAAACCGCCGTCGCCCAGCTCGGGGGGATCGAGCCCGACGAGGTCGAGCTGGTCTGGCACGGGCTGGAGGCGCCTTACGAAGATCTCTTCGCCTGGGTCGAAGGCCGGGGCGAGAAGCCGGAATCCGGCAACCCCGCCCCGTTCCGCCCCTCCATGCTCTCGCATCCGCTGGAGGACGAGGACTTTGCGAAGCTCGAGGCGTCCGAGTTCCTGGCCGAGTGGAAATGGGACGGCATCCGCCTTCAGGCCGCCTCCGGCCACGGCAGCGACGGGCGGCCGGTGCGGCGCATCTATTCCCGCACCGGCGAGGACGTCTCCCGCGCCTTCCCGGACCTCGTGGAGGCGCTCGATTTCGAGGGCGCCATCGACGGCGAGCTGCTGATCGTGCGCGGAGGCCGGGTCCAGACGTTCAACGTGCTCCAGCAGCGCCTGAACCGGAAGGCCGTGACCCCGAAGCTCATCGCCGAATTTCCGGCGCACCTGCGGGTCTACGACATCCTGTTCGAGGGCGAGGAGGACCTGCGCCCCCTGCCCTTCGCCGAGCGGCGCAAACGCCTTGAGGCGCTTGTTGCCCGGCTCGATGACCCGCGCATCGACCTCTCGCCCATGGTGCCTTTTGAGACCTGGGAAGAGCTTGCCGCCGCCCGGGCCGATCCGGCCTCAGTCGGGGCCGGTCCCGATGCGGATGCCATCGAGGGCTGCATGGTGAAGCGGGCGAACAGCCCCTACCTGCCAGGCCGACCCAAGGGCTACTGGTACAAGTGGAAGCGCGACCCCTATCTCGTCGACGCCGTGATGATGTACGGCCAGCGCGGCCACGGGAAGCGCTCGTCCTTCTATTCCGACTACACCTTCGGCGTCTGGCGCGACGGGCCGGGCGGCGAGGAGCTGGTACCGGTGGGCAAGGCCTATCACGGCTTCACCGACGAGGAGCTGGTGAAGCTCGACCGCTATGTCCGCAACCACACGGTCAAGCGCTTCGGCCCGGTCCGGGAGGTGGAATACGGCAAGGACCGCGGCCTCGTGCTGGAGGTGGCCTTCGAGGGGCTGCAGCGCTCGACCCGGCATAAATCCGGCGTCGCCATGCGATTTCCCCGCATCAACCGCATCCGCTGGGACAAGCCCGCGGCCGAGGCCGACCGGATCGAGACCCTGGAAAAGATCCTGGAGCGGGGCGAACAGGAGGTTCATCCGTTGAAGGATCAGGAGGCCTGACGATGCTGAACGTGGAAACCCTCTCGGAAGCGAGCGTGACCCAGCAGGTGAACGGCCGGCTCGTGGTGGAGACGGAAGGCCAGGGCTTCACCGAGATCACGGAGCCCCTGTCGCGCTGGGTGTTCGGCACCGGGGTTCTGAACGGCCTGCTGACCATCTTCTGCCGCCACACCTCGGCCTCCCTGCTCATCCAGGAGAACGCCGACCCGGACGTGCGCCGGGATCTGCTGGCGGCCCTCGACCGTCTGGCGCCCCGCGAGGCCGGCTATGTCCACTCCACAGAGGGGCCGGACGACATGCCGGCCCATATCAGGACCATGCTGTCCGGGGTCTCCTTGAGCATTCCCGTGGTGGAGGGCCAGATGGTGCTGGGCACCTGGCAAGGCGTCTATCTGGCCGAGCACCGGGACCGGCCGCACACCCGCGATCTGATTGTCCACCTGATCGGGGCTTAATCCACATGATTGGATGGGACGCCTCCGCAGATTCCCGTAGAATAGCGGAGAATGACGTTTCCCGCCTTGCCATTTCCCGAAGGAAGCGGCTAAAGCATCGGACCCAAAAGTGGATTTGCACTTTTGGGATCGATCCGATGCTTTCACTTTGGATTAGAGCATCGTTCGTGCGGAAAACCGGGTCCACTTTTCCGCACGATGCTCTAGAGCACAAGGCAAGCGTCTCGTGGGAGTAGGCACACGTGCAAAGTCAATCCACCACGATCATCATTGCCGATGACCATCCGCTGTTTCGCGGCGCGCTGAGGCAATCCGTTGCCTCCATCATGCCCCATGCTCGGGTGATGGAAGCGAGCGGCATGGATGACCTGAACGCCACCCTCTCCCAGGAACGCGACGTCGACCTGATCCTGCTCGACCTGACCATGCCGGGCGTCCAGGGCTTTTCTGGTCTGATGTCCCTCAGGGCGCAGTATCCCGAGTTGCCTGTGGTGATCGTATCCGCCACGGAGGAGCCCACCGTGATCCGCCGGGCCATGGATTTCGGCGCCTCCGGCTTCATCCCCAAATCCATCGACATCGACAGCATCGGCGGCGCCATCCAGGCGGTGTTGGCCGGCGACACCTGGACCCCGCCGGACGTGGACCTCTCGGCCACCGAGGACGCGGAAACCGCCGACCTCGTCCGCCGTCTCGGCACCCTCACGCCGCAGCAGGTGCGCGTGCTCACCATGCTGTCCGAGGGCCTGCTGAACAAGCAGATCGCCTACGAGCTCGGGGTCTCCGAGGCCACCGTGAAGGCCCACGTCTCGGCCATCCTCGACAAGCTCGGCGTGGACAGCCGCACGCAGGCCGTCATCGCTGCCTCGAAGATCGGCGTCACCCAGCGCCCCTCCCAGGCCGGAGCGGATTAGGACGCAAGCAACGGGCCTCCCCCTGAGCCCTCATCCTGAGGAGGTCACGTCAGTGACTGTCTCGAAGGACGAGGGCGTTTCCAGCGCGCACTGGAGCCTCCTTCGAGACGCAGCTGCGCGGCTCCTCAGGATGAGGGTAGGTTTTTCTCAGAGATTGTTGATAAACGCGTCGATCCGCGACAGCGCCTGCTCGGCGAGCGCACTGTCGAAGCGGATGAACACGTGAGCGCCGCCCGGCCAGACCGCGAGCTCCGCCCTGTTGCCGGCCGCAACCCAGCGGGAGGTCATGAACAGCGTGTCGTCGAGGAGCAGATCGCGCGTTCCCACGGAGAAGAGCGCGGGCGGCATCCCCGTCAGGTCGGCATAAAGCGGCGAGATGGCCGGATCGCGCCGGTCGAGATCCGGGCCGCAGAAGTTGTCGGCGAAGATCTTAACGCCGGGGGTGTTCAGGATGAGGGGCTCGTCGCCCCAATTGGCGGCGCTCGGGGTCAGGCTCACGTCGTAGCAGCCGGCGAAGAGGTTCGCTCCCCTGAAGGGATTGAGGCCGTGCCTGTCGCGCAGGCGCAGCAGGGTCAGAGCCGAGAGATGCGCACCCGCCGACTCGCCGCCGATGAACAGGCGCGACGTGCCGAACCGACTCTCAGCCTCACGGATCAGCCAGAGGGCAGCCGCCTCGCAATCGTCAGGGCCAGCGGGGAAAGGATGCTCGGGCGCGAGCCGGTACTCCACCGACACCACCGCAAGGCCGCACCGCTCCGCCAGCCGGTCGAGCCAGGGGTCCTGCTCGTCGGCGGTACCGATGGTCCAGCCACCGCCATGGATGTGGAGATAGGCGCCCCGCGGGTTCTCCGGAGCGATGATGCGCAGCGGAATCGGCCCGCCCGGCCCGTCAATGCTGATGACCGTCGCCTTGGGGCTCAGGGGCATGAGCGGGAAGGCTCCAAGACCCTTGCGGCGGTTCTCCCGGATCAGGGCGGGAGGCGCTTCCCAGTAGCGGCCGAGCTTCGAGAGCTTGGCCACAATCTCGGCATTCTGGGCACGGATCTCCTCGCTGACAGCGGAGGGATCGAAGAGGGCGGGGTCGATCATGCGAAACTCGGGTTGGGTTGCGTTCATCGCCGGCCCCTGCGATGAAGCACACGCAAAGCTCAAGGTCCATTACGCTTTCTGACGAGATGAGAAGCATGTCCAACCTGAACCGTTTTCTCGGCGGCTCCCCCGGCTCGGTGCTGGTGAAGCTGATCTTCCTGTCGCTCCTCGTCGGCGCCTTCCTGGCCTTTCTGGACATCACGCCCCTCGGGCTGATCGAGGGACTGTTCGACTGGATCGCCTCGGTTCTCGATCTCAGCTTCGAGACCGTGCAGGAAGTGGGGCTCTGGATCTTGTATGGCGCCGTCATCGTGGTACCGCTCTGGCTCATCTCCCGCCTGTTCGGCAGCCGGCGCTGAGGCCCAGTATGGACGGCGCGCCGACCCCGCAGCGGCTGGACATCTCCCATTGGCGCATCCTGGCGCTCGCGCTGCCGATGACCCTGTCGCATGTGACGACGCCCCTTCTGGGGCTCGTCGACGCGACGGTGATCGGGCGACTGGGCGAGGCGCATCTCCTCGGTGCCGTGGCGCTCGGGGCCGTCATCTTCGACTTCGTGTTCTGGAGCTTCGGGTCGCTGCGCATGGCCACGGCCGGCCTCACGGCTCAGGCGACGGGTGCCGGCAACCGGCACGAGGTCGACGTGACGCTGGCCCGTGCGTTTCTGGTGGCCGCGGTCACGGGTCTCCTGCTGGTCCTGCTGCAATGGCCGATTGCCGCCATCGCCTTCTCCATGGCGGGTGCGAGTGAGGCCGTAACCGAGGCGCTCTCGACCTACTTCTTCATCCGCATCTGGGCGGCGCCCTTCACCCTGGCGAACTACGTCATCCTCGGCTCCACGCTGGGACGCGGCCGCACGGATCTCGGCCTGCTGCTGCAGGTGGCGATCAATGTGGCCAATATCGTGCTGACCATGGGGCTGGTGCTGGGCTTTGGCCTCGGCATCGCGGGCGCGGCCATCGGCACGGCGCTGGCGGAAGTGCTGGGCGTGGGGCTTGGCATGATCGTGTTGCGGCGTCTTGGCTCCAACCCGTTCGCCGTCACATGGGCCGAGGTGCTGAACCGGGCGGCGATGCTGCAGACGCTCGCCATGAACCGGGACATCATGATCCGCAACGTGGCCCTGATCCTCGCCTTCTCGATCTTCAGCGCCATGGGGGCGCGCTCCGGCGACGTGACGCTCGCGGCGAATGCGGTGCTCTACAACATGTTCCTGATCGGCGGCTATTTCCTCGATGGCTTCGCCACCGCGGCCGAGACTTTGTGCGGCCAGAGCATCGGCGCGCGCGACGAGCGCGGATTCCGCCGCGCCATCCGCTTGAGCCTGGGATGGAGCCTCGGCTTCGGCCTTGCCGTCTCGGCGCTCTTCCTGATTGCCGGCGGGCCGTTCATCGACTTCGTCTCGACCAATCCGGACGTGCGATCCTATGCACGCGACTATCTTGTTTTCGCAGCCGTGACCCCGTTCTTCGGTGCCGCGGCCTTCGCCTTCGACGGCATCTACACGGGCGCGACCTGGACCCGCTCCATGCGCGACCTGATGGTGATCGCGTTCGTGATCTATGCGGGGATCCTTCTCGCCGCCGGCAATCTCGGCAACACGGCTCTCTGGATCGCGCTGCTCGCTTTCCTGAGCGCGAGAGGCTTGGGCCAGTTCATCCTTTATCCAAGGCTGGCGAGAAAGACCTTCGCCAGCCTTGCTTGAGTTTGGTCCTCAGAACTCTCCCCTGGCCATCGCCGATGCATCGCGGCCGAGTGCTTGCGCCAGCGAAGTCTGCTCACGCACGAGCGTCTGCACCAGACCGCTCTTGATGTCGCCGATGAGGCCGGGTCCCTTGTACACCATGGCCGAGTAGAACTGCACCAGGCTGGCGCCGGCGCGGATCTTCGCCCAGGCGGCCTCTACGGAATCGACACCGCCGACGCCGATGAGCGGGATCTTGCGCTCCACGCGAAGGAAGGTTTCGGCGAGAAGTTTCGTGGATGGTACAAAGAGCGGCTTGCCGGAGAGGCCGCCGGTCTCCGATGCCAGAGCCTTCTCCTTCAGACTCTCCGGCCGTCCGACGGTGGTGTTGGAAACGGTGATCCCGTCGATGCCGCGCCTGAGAGCCGTGGCCACAATAGCATCGAGCGCGTCGAGCGAGATGTCCGGCGCAATCTTCAGGAGCACGATCGTCTTGTGCCGGCCCTGTTCGCTCTTACTCCGCGCCTCAATGCTGCGGGCGAGAAGATCGTCGAGGAACGCCTCACCCTGCAGGTCGCGCAAGCCCGGCGTGTTGGGCGAGGACACGTTGATCGTCAGAAAGTCGGCAAGCCCGCACAATCGCTGAATGCACAGCACGTAATCGGCGATGCGGTCGACGGAATCCTTGTTCGCCCCGATATTGACGCCCACGATGCCGGGACGCCCGCGGCGCTGCGCAAGGCGCCTGCATGCGGCATCGAGCCCATCGCTGTTGAGCCCGAACCGGTTGATCACGGCCTCGTCGCGGGTGAGCCGGAAAACGCGCGGGCGCGGATTGCCCTCTTGCGGCTTCGGCACGACGCCGCCGAGTTCCACAAAACCGAAGCCGAGACCAAGGAGCTGATCCGGCACCTCGCATTGCTTGTCGAAGCCTGCCGCAAGCCCGACCGGATTGGGAAAGGTCCTGCCGAACACCTCGACGGACAGACGGGGATCGTCGGAAGGCGCAGGCATCACCGGCATCAGGGACAATCCCCTGATCGTCAGCTGATGCGCAGTCTCGGCATCGAGCGCATGCAGCGCCGGCTTTGCGAGGGAAAACAGTGCACCGATCATGCGTCGAGATCCGGAAAGACGTGATGGCCATCCTGGCCGAGAGGCAGCGGCTTCACCCATCGCACAGCCGACAGAGGCAGATGGGCATAGAGATGCGGGAAGAGGTCTCCGCCCCGGGAGGGCTCGTAGCGCAGGGCGGGCCCAAGCGAGTCGGCATCGATGCCGATCAGCAGAAGATCGCTTTGGCCTGCAAAGTGTCTGGCGGCCGTCTCGCGGACCTGCTTGGCAGTTGAGAAGTGGAGGTACCCATCCTGTATGTCGATGGGTGCTCCCGCAAAGAAACCGGCCTTTTCGGCCTCGCGCCAGAGCAACGTCGGGCAGATTTTGTAGATCATGCGCATGATAATCCGATTACGCGTGCGTCGCTTCAGGAGCAATCCTGATTAGACATATTGTCTCAAGAGGCGGGATCCCATTGTCTATGCCTTAGAACAATCTTAATTCCTAATCATAGGTTCGCTTTCAGTTATTCGCTTCTAGCGAAGGTTTTTTACGATGTTGTCCCACGAGCGTGTTTGGGCTGCGATCGATGCGTTAGCATCACGTCATGGCATGACCGCCTCGGGCCTCGCCCGCAAGGCCGGTCTCGATGCAACAAGCTTCAATCGTTCGAAACGCGTCAGTCCGGAGGGCCGCGAGCGTTGGCCTTCGACGGAGTCGATCTCGAAGATCCTGAAGGCGACCGGCGCGACGCTTGAGGATTTCCTGCGCCTCGTCGAACCCACCGGCTCCCTGCGCCGCTCCATGATCCCCCTGATCGGCATGGAGGACGCAACGTCCGCAAAGATCCTCAACGAGGACGGCACGCCGACGGAAGGCTCCGGCTGGGACGAACTCGAATTTCCCGACTTCGGCCAGGAGAAGGTCTTCGCCCTCGAAGTCACCGGCGACACGCTCGCGCCGCTCTACCGGGACGGGGATGTGCTCATCGTCTCGCCCACCGCCAGCACCCGCAAGGGAGACCGGATCGTGGTGTGCACCACAGGCGGGCAGATCCTGGCCAAGGAATTGAAGCGCCGCTCGGCCAAAACCCTGGAGATGACCTCCCTCGTGAAGGATCAGGAGGATCAGGTGATCCCCACCGAGGAGATCGCCTGGACGGCCCGGATCATGTGGGCACGCCAGTAGGTCCCTAGAGCATCTTGTGGATCCCAAAAGTGCGAATCCACTTTTGGGTTCGATGCTTTAGGCTGCGCGGTTCGCCTCACGCTGCTTCAGGAAATCTTCGTGGCCGCGCACGAGGTCACCGTTGAGCGCTTTCTGGATCAGCGCGCGCGTCTCCTTCACGCCATAGAGGGCCACGAACGAGCCGAAGCGCGGACCGCGCGGTTCTCCGAGCAGCACCTGATAGATCGTGTTGAACCACTCGATGGACACGCCCGGACGCTCGGGCGTCGCGCCTTTGGCCTTGAAATCCTGATAGCGCGGCTCGGCACGGCCGACATTGTAGATCTCGTCCTGGATCGCCTCCGCAGTTGCGGGGCGCTCTCCCGACTCGAAAGATCCGAGCACCTCGTCGAGGCGCCGCAGGGAAGCGGCCTCGACCTCGTCCGCCAGACGATAGTTCTTCTGCGGCTTCACGAAATCCTCGAAGTAGCGCACGGCGCGCTGCGCGAGGCTGTCGAGGCGGGGATGCGTTTCCGGCGACACGCCCGGCGCATAGCGGCGGATGAAGCCCCAGAGCACCGACGGGTCTTCGGAATTGGCTACCGCCACGAGGTTGAGCAGCATGGAGAAGGAGATGGTCGTGCCCGGCTGGTTGGAGCCCTCCGACGACACCAGCTCGGGCGCCGGCGGCTCGCCCGCATGCAGGTGCCAGACCGGGTTCATCAGGCGCATCTTGGCATCCTGCGCCGGATACTTCTCCAGGAAGGTCAGGTAGTCGTCCACCTGCCGCGGGATCACGTCGAAATGCAGCTTCTTCGCCTCGCGCGGCTTGTTGAACATGAACAGCCGCAGGCTGTCCGGCGTGCCGTAGGTAAGCCACTCGTCGATGGTGAGGCCATTGCCCTTTGACTTCGAGATCTTCTGGCCCTTGTCGTCGAGGAAGAGCTCGTAGTTGAACCCGTCCGGCGGCAGGCCGCCGAGCGCCTTGGCGATCTCGCCCGAGAGCTTCACGCTGTCGATCAGGTCCTTGCCGGCCATCTCGTAATCGACGCCGAGCGCCACCCAGCGCATGGCCCAATCGGGCTTCCACTGCAGCTTGGCGTGGCCGCCGGTGACCGGGGTCTCGAAGCGCTCGCCCGTCTCGGGGTCGCGCCACACGATGGTGCCGGCGTCCAACTTACGCTCGTCGATCGGCACCTGCATCACGACGCCTGTCTTCGGGTGGACGGGTAAGAACGGCGAATAGGATTGCTGGCGCTCCTCGCGCAGCGACGGCAGCATGATCGCCATCACCGCATCGTAGCGCTCGAGCACAGTGAGCAGCGTCTTGTCGAACCTACCGGCCTTGTAGCACTCGGTCGCCGACATGAACTCGTAGTCGAAGCCGAAGGTATCGAGAAACTCCCGCAGACGCGCATTGTTGTGATGCGCGAAGCTCTCGTGCGTCCCGAACGGGTCCGGAACCTGCGTGAGGGGCTTGCCCAGGGAGGCTGCCACCAGCTCCTTGTTGGGGATGTTGTCCGGCACCTTGCGCAGGCCGTCCATGTCGTCCGAGAAGGCGACGAGGCGGGTCGGAATGGCATCGCCCGTGAGCACCCGGAAGGCGTGCCGAACCATGCTGGTGCGGGCCACCTCACCGAAGGTGCCGATATGCGGCAGGCCCGAGGGGCCGTAACCCGTCTCGAACAAGGCTTCCTTCCTGCCCGTCCGTTTGAGCCGTTCGACAAGCTTGCGCGCCTCCTCGAAAGGCCAGGCGGTGGCAGTCTGGGCGGCTTCAATCAGAGCGGGATCAAGAGACAGGGTTCGAGACATGGGCCTAGTGCTTGCGGAAAATGCTTCCAGAAGCGCGGCACACTAGAGCATCGAACCCAAAAGTGGAATGCACTTTTGGGACCCCTTCGATGCGCCCTTCCAAAGAGCGCATCGCGCGGATGAGACCCGCGAGGGTCAATGCTGTAAACCCATTCCTTGAGGGCCTGGAAAGCCTCAATAAGGGCTCGTCGGGAAGAAACGCAGGTAGAGCTCGGCGTATTTGCCCTCGCGCCAGAGCTGCTGAAGCGCGAAATCCAGCGCCCGACGCAGGGTATCGTCCTCGGTGCGGGCGATGAACCCGATACCCTCGCCGAAGAAGCGGCTCTCGAGGTACGGACCGCCCGAGAAGTCGCAGCATCCCGCCGCCTCCTCGCCGCCGATCCAGAGGGCGAGCCCAAGGCCATCGGCAAACAGGTAGTCGATCTCACCGGCCTTCAGGGCGGTCTGCGCGGCCGCCAGTTCCGGGTAAGGCTTGAGGGAGGCTCCTCCCATGAAGGCCTTGGCATAGGCTTCGTGGGCCGTACCGCCGACCACGCCCAGAGTTTTGCCCTGCAGCGCCTTGGCGTCCGGTGCCGGCGGGTTCTTGTCCTTTCGCACGGCAAAGCGGGCCGGGATCTTGAAATAGGGGCCGGTCACGGCAAAGCGCTGCCGCAGATCCGCCGTGATGGGAATGGCGGCCGCCACCACGTCGCCCTGCTTCTCGTTGAGGGCGTTCAGAAGCGTATCGAAGCGGCGCACCTGAACCGTGCAGGTCAGGACCAGGCGCTCACAGGCAGCCCGGGCGAGCTCTACCGACAGCCCGGTCGGGTTGCCGTCGAGGCCCGGGAAGTGGAGCGGCGGGAAATCGTCGTCGACCAGAAAGCGGATCGTGCGCGTGGCCGGCAGTTCCGGGCGCTCGAGCTGCGTCCTCGGATCCCAGAAGTTCGGGATGTTCACCCCCTGGGCCTGAACCACGCTGGTCATCAGGGCAAAATTCAGGGTCAGAAGCATCCCAGTCGGCCCAAGGGGCTTGATCTTGCGGAAAAGGCAGGCAAACAATGTAACGATATTTAGGACCATCGAGGCGACATTCCCTTGCTCTTGCCTTTGCGCTGCTCAGGAATGCCCGCAGGAAGCACCCGACGCTCATGAGGCAGGGTCTAGCGGACGGGGCCGCACAGTCAACAGCGCTGCCGATCGAGATCGGATTTCTCAGCAACCACGGGCATGCACCCGAAGCCCTCCGGCAGGCTGCCATCTTCGCCCAGGCAGCCGGTGTTGCGGCCGATGAATTTCTCATCAGAGAGGGGATGGTCCCCGAGGATGATTTCCACCGGGCTCTCGCGGCCGAGCGCGATCTGCCGTTCTCGGCAAGCCCGCGCCTGTCGGCGGAGGTTCGCTATCCGGACAGCATCCTGGCAGGCCTCGCCCCCTGGCCAGGGCAAGGCCCCACTTCGTGGCGGCGCCGCGCGGCCCTGCCTTGGCGGACCTTCTCAAGACCCGTTCCCGGCGTCGGCTGCTCGCCATCACCACGCCCACCCGGCTGAGCGAGGCCGTCTTTCGAGTTGAAAGTCCGCTGATCGCCTGGCGGGCCGCCCATGATCTGGCCGACAAGGCCCCTCACCTTGCAACTGATACCAGCTACGGGCAGATCGCCCTCCTGTTCATTGGTCTCACGCTGATCTCGTTCGGCCTCGTCCACGCGTTCGGAATGACCATCGGGATCCTTGGGGCAGCCATGGGGCCGCCGTTCCTCGGAATCATCGTTCTCCGGCTTGCTACGGCCATGTTGAGCCATCCGGTTGAGCCTGCGACTCCGCCGTCCCGCACCGAGGATGCGGATCTGCCGGTCTATACGGTGATCGCCGCCCTTTACCGGGAGAAGCGCGTCGTGGCCCGCTTCATCGATGCTCTGGCACGACTTGACTATCCGGCTTCCAAGCTCGACATCAAGCTCGTGCTCGAAACCGACGACCAGGAGACCCTGGAGGCTCTCCGCGCCATCGATCTGCCAGGCAATGTCGAGATCCTGATCGCACCTCCAGGCGAGCCGCGCACGAAACCTCGCGCGCTCAACGTCGCGCTGCCGCTGGCACGGGGCCAATATACGGTGATCTATGACGCCGAGGACGTGCCCGATCCGTGGCAGCTGCGCCTGGCCGTGGCTCGCTTTGCCGAAGCGCCGCCACGTGTCGCCTGCTTCCAAGCGCGGCTCACCATCGACAACACGGACGACACCTGGCTCACGCGGCTCTTCACCGTCGAATACGCGACTTTGTTCGATGTGTTCAATCCGGGTTTGGCGGAGATCGGCCGTCCTATCGCCCTGGGCGGCACCTCCAACCATTTCCGCACCGCCGTGCTGCGGAATGTCCATGGCTGGGATGCCTGGAACGTCACCGAGGATGCCGATCTCGGCATTCGCCTGGCGCGTCTCGGTTATGAGGTGAAGGATCTCCCCTCCTCCACCCTCGAGGAAGCGCCGGGCACGCTGCCGCTCTGGATGCGGCAGCGGACGCGATGGATGAAAGGTTACGTGCAGACTGCCGCGAGCCATACGCGCAGGCCCTGGATCATGCTGCGCCAGCTCGGGCTCTGGCGCTTCTCCGGCGCCCTTGCCCTGACATGGGGAACCGTGCTCAGCGCCTTGGTCTATCCGCTCTTCACCGGGCTCTATGTGGCGTCATGGCTTGCAGGGACCAAACAGGCTTTCGATCTGCGCTGGACGACGGCGTTCAACGCTTATGCCCTGACACTTTTTCTGTCCGGCGCGGCTTCCGTACTGATCCCTCCCTGCGTAGCCCTGCACCGGCGCAAGCTGTGGCGGCTCCTCCCCTGGACCCTGCTGCTGCCGCTGTACTACGGCCTCGTCAGTGTTGCTGCCTGGAGAGGCTTATGGGAATTGGCCATCGCGCCGTTCCGCTGGAACAAGACGAGCCACGGTCTCGCCCGCACCTCGGGGGCCGGGCTGTTTCAGAAGCACCAGGCCAGGGTGGCGGTCACCAGATCGTTGAACACGGCCCCGCCATAGCGCCACCACAGAAGCCCGCCCGAGGCCACCAGGCACAGGACCGCTGCCGCGACGAGGCCGACGCGCACCCGCTGCTCCTGCTGGCCTGGGTGTTCGGTCTCTGTGCTCATTCGCTGCTCCGGAGGAATGCCTCCAAGCTATAGATATAGAGCATTCGGGTTTCAGGAGGAAGGGATCAGGCCTGAAGCCAGTGCCTGAGCCGGGACAGGCGCGGCTCCTCTTCCGAGCCGACGGCCTGAACGAGCGCGGCGCGGCTGCCCACGAGGATCACCAGACGGCTTGCCCGCGTCACCCCCGTATAGAGAAGCTTGCGCCGCAGCATGGAGGCCTGCTGGAGAGCGACCGGGATGATCACGGCCGGATACTCGGATCCTTGCGCCTTGTGGATCGTCACGGCGTAGGCCAAAGCCAGCTCGTCGAGCTCCTGAAGGGAATAGACGACCAGCCTGTCGTCGAAGACGACGGTGAGCTCGCCGTGATCGCGGCGCACCTCGCGCACGATGCCGACCTCGCCGTTGTAGACGTCGCGCTCGTAATCGTTGCGGACCTGCATGACCTTGTCGCCGGGCCCATAGCTCCAGCCGGCCCTGTGCAGGCTCTCGAGGCCAGGCGGATTGAAGAGCTGCTGCAGCTCGCCGTTCAGCATGTGCGTGCCGAGGCGCCCGCGATTCATGGCGCACAGCACCTGCACGTCGCGCACGGGATCGAGCCCGAAGCGGCGCGGGATCCGGTCGCGGATCAGGATGGTCATCTTGGCCATGGCCTCGGATGGCGTGTCGGCTTCGACGAAGTAGAAATCGGAATCCGGTTGATGCCCCAGGTCGGGCACGAGCCCGCGGTTGATCGCATGGGCCACCGTGATGATGCGGCTCTCCCGCTCCTGCCGGAACACCTCCTTGAGATGCACCACCGGAACGGCGCCCGAGGCGATGACGTCGGACAGGATCTGCCCCGGGCCGATGGAGGGCAGCTGGTCCACATCGCCCACGAGAACGAGCGAGGCTTCATCCGGCAGTGCGCGCAGCAGCGCGGCCATGAGCCGGATGTCGAGCATCGAGGTCTCGTCGACCACGAGAAGCTTGCAGTCGAGCGGCATCTTCGCATTGCGCCGGAAGCCGCCCTCGGAGGCTTCAAGCAAGCGGTGAACGGTCTTGGCCGGAAAGCCCGTGCTTTCCGACAGCCGCTTTGCAGCCCGTCCGGTCGGCGCACACAGGGCAATCATCAACTCGTGCTGCGCGCATAAATGCGTCAAGCTCCTGATCAGCGTCGTCTTGCCAACGCCAGGCCCGCCAGTGACGACGAGCACCTTCGAGCGGCAGGCGCAGGCCAGAGCCTCGCGCTGGCTCGGCGAGTAGGACACGCTGATGGCGATTTCGGCTTCTGCAATCACCTGTTCAGGATCGAATCCGTTCCATGGGTGCAGTCCCTGGGCGATCTCCTTCAAGCGCTGCGCGATGAAGAGCTCGGCGCCGTAGAGGCCTTTCAGGAAGATGCTGCGGCGGCCGTCGAGATCGTCCGAAACGAGGTGGCCTGCCGCACATTGTGCATCGAGCACGGGCCTCAGTTCGGCTTCGGTAATTTCGAGAAGGCGACTGGCCTGCCGCAGCAACTCCTCGGCCGACAAGCCGGAATGGCCTTCCTTCACGGCTTCCGAGAGCACATGCGTGAGACCGGCCTGCAGCCTGATCGCAGCGGTAGGCTCCACATCGAGCTGCAGCGCCACCTGATCGGCGAGCGCGAACTCGAAGCCCGGAATGTCGAGGACGAGCCGGTACGGATTGGCCTTTACGATGTCGATGGCGCCAACGCCATAGGCACGATAGATGCGCGTGAGCAGAAAGCCGCCGATGCCATGGGCATTGAGAAAGGCGGCAATGTCCTTCAGCGCACGGTGCTCGGCCCAGGCCTCACCGATGCTGAGCGCCTTGGCCATCGCGATGCCATGCACGCGCGTCAGCTCATGCGGCTTCGTCTCGATCACATCGAGAATGCGCGCGCCGAACGATGCGATGAGCCTCTGGGCCAGAGAAGGCCCGACCCCTTTCAGGAGCCCGGAGCCGAGAAAGCGCTGCAGGTCCTCCGCAGTGGTCGGCGCCGAGGTCATCAGCTCGCTCGCGCGGAACTGAACACCGTGGTTGCGGTCGTGCAGCCATCCGCCGTTCGCCTCGACAACCTCGCCGATGGCCACCGAGGGCGCATGCCCCACGACGACAACCGGCTTTCGGTGCCCGCGCGCCTTGACGCGCAGCACGCAGAAGCCGGTTTGATCGTTGTGAAACGTCACCCGCTCGATGGAGCCGACGAGATGTTCGGAGAGGAGCAGCGCCTCCTGATCGGAGGCAGCCATGGCGGAAGATTTCGGCATCGATCAGCGGGACCACAAGCGCCGGGACGCCACGGGAGATATGAAAAAGGCGAGACGGCCTTAATCCGTCTCGCCCATGATCGCAGCGAAAGTTAGGCTGCCTTCTTGGTCGGCCATCCGAGTTCGACGAGCCGCGCCTTGGCGTAGTCGCGGATCTCGTCGCGGATGCCTTCCGGCAGCTCGGAGAGCACCTTCTGCGTATCGGCATGGAGCATCAGGTCCGTGACCGCATTGATGGTCTTGGCCTTCTTGATCTTCACCTTCAGATCGTCCTCGACCTTGCCGTCGGCAGCAGCAGCCTCGACCCTGCCCTTCTGCAGCTGAGGCTCGGTCTTCTCGAGCTCCACATGCGGATCGGCAAAGCCCGGGCGGCCCTGCTTGAACTCGTCCGCCTCTTCCTCGGAGTACACGTAGCCGTGCAGCTCGATGAGCTTGAGGATCACGCGGTCCTTCGCGCGCTTCTCGGCCATGGCATAGACATAGGCTGCCTGCTTGCCCGAGACACGATAGTTCACGCCGATCAGCGCCTCGCCGATTGACCACTCGACGCGCTCGCCCATGCGGCCGGTGACCTGGATCACCGCCTCGTCGCGTTCTGCGCGGATGATCTTTGGCTCGTCGAAGACCACGTTGGCCTGGGCTGCAATGCGCTCAAGCGTCTTGTGGTAAATCACAGCGGTTCCCTGGACCCGCCAGACGTTGCCGGCCATCGGCTCACCGAACTTGGCCAGCACCTCGGAGATTTTCTTGTCGGTCGTATTCATCCTCGATCCTAACTTTTATCAGGGCCCGCACATCGGCTCACGCTCTTGTCGAAATCGTCTTCTGCGGCAGGCGTGTTCGTTTTTTGTTCTATACCAAATTTAGGCTCTCAGGTCCAATTTAGAAACAGCAGACAAGAGGATTTTTAGCTTTCAGAACAGCCGCTTAGCTGGTGTGCCATTTTGTCTCAACGCATGGCTGCCATCGCTCGAATAGTGGGCCCGAGGGGTGCGCCCAGCAGAAGCGTCATGATTTGACCATAACTCCCATGTTCTATATATGTTCTCATCAGTCAGGATGTAAGCCTACGCCGCATCACCCGAGGCGGCCTGACTGCCCGTCGTAACCGCCACCCTGGAGGACCGGATGTCCGCGCAAGCGATCCTCGACCTTTCGGATCGACGCCCCGCCCGCCGTGGCGGCGCCCGCCGGGCTGCCAAGCGCCCGGCGACGCCGCTCACGCGCAATGCCCTCATTGCCGACTTCCTGGCGCTCTGTGAACTCGATGCGGATGTGGAGTCCTTAAGCGTGCCGGCCGGTCCTGCCACCTTCGCCATCGGCGACGAGAACGTGGAGCATGTGGCCGATTTCGAGATCGTCCGCGACGGTTCTGCTTACCTGGTCGATGTGGTCACGGACGACGACCTGCTGAACCATCCTCTGCGCGCCGCATCGATCCATGGCATCACCTCCGCCGATGGGCGCCCCTTCCTGATCGAGACGGCAGCCAGCATCCGGACGGAGCCGCGCTTTACCACCATGCGCCTGATCATGGCCTGCAAGCGCACGCCGGTGACGGCGGGCGACCGGGTGCGCATTCTGCATCAGCTCGACGAACTCGGCACCATGCGGCTCGTCGATTGCGCCAGCGCCGTGATGAACACGCAGGATGGGGTCGCGGCCGTTCTTGCGCTCGCCTGCGAGGGCTTGGTCGCTGTCGATACCAGCCGCCCGATCCTGCCCGAAACGCAGGTGCGCCGGCGCCGCCTGCCCTTAGCCGATCCGTTTGCGTTTTAAGATTGCGTCGCGTGGCGCTCCACCGCCTCGCCGAGCAGCGAACGCACGATGGCGCGTACGGCATCCGAGGTGCTGTCGGCAGCAAACTTCGCCTCGATCTCATCGCGAATGATCGAGCCGTCGCCGCTGCGCTTCAGCTCGGTCGAGGATTCCGCCTGAAGCAAGGTGACGAAGGCGCTCTCCACCTCGCGCGCAACCAGCGCTTCATCGGCCGCATCGACCACCCGTCCCGTGAGATCGAAGACGTTGCTCTCGAAAGGCAGCGCCTGCGCTTCCAGCGCGCCGCTGCCATCAAGAATCCAGGCGCGCGGCACGTGATCCACGAGATCGACGGATTGGCGCGTGATATTGCCGGGATTGAGCCAGCGTGTCCGGCCTGCAAGAACGGCCTTCTGCGTCTTGTGGATGTGCCCGTTGATCAGCACATCGCAGCCTTCGACCGCGAAGGGCGGAACAGCGCCGGGATAGCCTCCGTCGAAGGCGATGTCGTGATGCGTGAACCAGGCCTGGAGATCAGCGCCTGAAAAGGAGCCGCGCGCATCCGTGGGGATCGCTTGGCCATAGGGCGTCATGCCGACGCCGATCCGCCTCGTGCCGATCTGGAATTCGGTCACGGGAGCGGATGTGGCCACCACGTCGACGACGTCGCAGAGCCCAAGCAGCGCCAGCGAGTCGCTGTCGGTAAGCGTCGTGTGCTGAATGTCGTGATTGCCCACATTGACGATGGGACGATGGTGGAAGTTCTTCAGGATGCGCACGAGCTGGTTCTTGAGCGCCATGTCGGTCTCAACCGGCCGGTCGAAGAGATCTCCGAGGATGACAACGGCGAGCTGCCTCTCATTCGCAATCCCCACGCATCGCTCCAGCTTGCCCAGCACGGCCTGCGGCCAGACCGCATCCTTGCGCCGCCCGGGCCGCCGCGAGCCCACATGCGGATCCCCGATCACGAGAATGCCGTTGCAGGCAACAGGGGCGAGACGATCTCCGGTCAGGATCATGCGGTGAGCCGCTCCATAGGCGAATGGGTGTGGTGGTCCAGCAGGGTCTCGGGCTTCACGGGCGAACCGCAGGTGGGGCACAGCCCGCCGGTTTCCTCAACGAGACGCGCCATCTCGGCCTGCAGGGATTTGAGCCCCTCATCGACCTGAGTCATGCGGCTCTGGGCAATCTGCGAGGCCGCATGAAGATCGTTCATCCGCTTCAGAATATTTTGTGCCTGAGTGGTGTTTTCAAGGGCCGGCACGGCTTCCGGCAAGCCATGCAACGCCTTCAGACGCGCTTGGCTGCGCTTCAGATCACGGCCGAGCTGCAGCACCTGCCGCCCGATGCGCTCGCGTTCACGGGCACGCTCGACCGCACGGGTGAGATCGGCGAGCCGCTCCGCCGGAGGCAGCATCTCGGTGATGCGGGCGCGCGCCTCGGCCGTGGTGAGCCTGCGCCGGATCGTGGCAAGCTGTGCCGCATGGGTCTGCAGCCGCTCCAGCCGCGTGATTTCAAAAGCCAAACGTTCCGCCTGCCGGCGCGCGGCGACGAGCTTTTCTTTCAACGGCTCGAGTTCGGTGAGCCCGCCGAGGGTCTCGCTCAACGCGATCAGTTCCCGCTCGCCGTTTCGCACAAGGTCGTTGTCGCGGCGGCAGCGCTCGCGATGGATGACGAGCATGTCACGGATATAGCCCGCCTCCTGGCCGATGGAGAGAACCGCGGAGCGGCGCGACGGCGTTTCGCCGAGCAGGAACACGGGGAATTTCTGGTGGGCGATATGAACGTCGAGATCCTCGACCTTGCGGATGCGGATGAGATCGGCCACCCAATCCGGCACAGCGCGCCCGCCGGTCTCGTAACGCATGCCCTGCTCCTCGACGACGGAGCCATCCGCCTCATGCAGGGACCAGATATTGACCGGCGAGCGGCGCGGCTGCCGGGTGAAGCGCAAAGTCCGCTGGCCGGCCACACCGATTTCCACCATGGCGGATTTCGCGCCGGCGCGCACGAGACTGTCGCGGGCCTCGCCATAGAACACCGCACGAAGCGCACGGATGAATGTCGACTTGCCACGGTTGTTCGGCCCGATGAGCGCGTTGACCCCCGGGCTCAGATGCAGGGTCGCATCCGTGTAGGCCTGCACGTTGATGAGACGGATGAAGCGCAGGCCCGGCGGCGTGTCATCCCACAGCCGGCCGGTGTCGGAGGAGACCACCTCGACGCCCGTGGCGGGCTCGCCGGCGATGCGCGCGATGTGGAACTTGCCGGAGAACTGCGAGAGGTCATGGTGCGAGACCGCCAGGCACTGCACGCCGAGCCGTGCCGCGCCGTCTTCCAGCACCGTGTAGAACGACGACACGCGCTCCGGCGCAATCCAGCAATCCGCTTCGTCCAGCGCCAGGAAGCGGGCCACATCCGCCTTGACCACGGCAATCAGGCGCAGCGCCATGCCAATCACATTGGTGAGCGCGCCACCATTGTCCTCCAGCACGTCCTCGAGCGAGCCGTCCGGACGCCGCACGCAGATGTCGAGGGACGCAAGGCCCCGCTCGGTCGACAGCTCCAGCGCCACGGGCTTCTCGCCCGGCAATACCTCCTGCACGAGCGCCGTCAGCAGCGTCTCGAAGGCCGACAGGCTGCGGCGGCTCGCCGAGCCGTGAACGGCCTCGATGAAGGCCTCCACCTCGTCCTTGACCGCAAGACGGCCCTTGGCGAACTCGATCTCGCGCGTCAGCTCCTCGACCCGCGTGCGGATGGCATCGCGCCGGCCTTCGAGGCGCGCGAGCAGCGCTTCCGCGCGGGTGACATCATGCGTAGCAGGCGACAGGATCAACGCTCGTCTCCGAGCTGCTTGAGCCGCGTCTCGACCTCGCGCAGGGCTACGCCGAACTCCTCTGCGAGCTTGGCATTTCGTGCTTGGGCCTCATCGATCATGCTTTGAATCTGCGCCTCATCGTCGGTGCCGAGCTCGGCTTTGGCGAGCCCGCGCGCCTCGTCGAGTTCACGCGACAAACGCTCCACCTCGCCCTCTGCGCGGATGCGCTCCGCCCGCAGCTTGTCGAAGGCCTTGCGCATCTCCTCCAAGCGGCGGAGCTGGTCGGTCTCATGGCGTGACAGGCTGGTCATGGATTCGCGGCTCCGCTGCAGATGAATGGTCGAGCTTCAGTTATCGTCAGCGATATTTCGTCGCAACGACTTTGCCTCTTTTTGGTCCGGATCCGGGACGATGTCTTCAATCCTGGCACCCGACCCTCCACATAGTATCCGTTACTCCAAGATTACAGTCTCCAAGAGCGGACTTTGCTTGACACAGCACGCGCCGGGACTATGTTCTTGGTTTGTTCACATCATCTGTATGCGTCGCGGATGTGACCTCATTAGGGCAGTGCTGAACGGCCCTTCGCACAAGGATCTCGTGATGAGCGCCATGACGGAAGAGCGACCGATCTTCGAGAACGAGGAATGGCTCCTGAGCGAGGGCGGCCTCGAGCACAAGACCACCGGCTATTTCATCGACCGCGAGAGTCTCGGCCAGCGGCGCGAGGATGGCCTGTGGTCGTGGCCCCTGCACATGGCGGAGAAGAGCTGGTGCGGCATGCAGCCGTTCTCGGAAGCCTTCACGTGCGCTCTCTCCGTGTTCGGCCTCGGCGCAGGCGTGGAATTGGCCCAGAGCCTGAAGGTGGCGCGCTGCGAAGTTTCAGTCTGGCCGAAGGCTGCACGGGCCCATGCGGGCTCCATTCCCGCGGTCCCGCGGACCTTGCATCCGGAGGGCTCAAACCCCATCTTAATGAAGCCGCGCTCGTTGCATAAACCCTTGAATGGTCAAGGTTTTCAGAGTTCGGCAGAGGCCTGGCGCATTCGCACCAAATTGGGTGCGCGCCTCGTACTGAAGAACCCGCGTCACAGTTCTGAACGCCTGAACCCGGCCCGTGAAGCCAGCCCCTCCTGGCAGGCGCCGCGCCGGATTCGAAAGACCGGAACGAAGCTCGTTCGGCTGCTGCAGGCGGCCTGGAACATACGGTGAGAACAATGCCGAGCTTTGGGCTTGAGGAGATCATGCGCAATGGCGCAAGCGCTTTTCAGGGCGACATCTCCGGTGCGGAGACGGCGGCGCCCGAAACGGCGGACGAGTTCGCGCAGCATGTGATCGAGACGATCTGCCATGCCAGCGTCACACCGGCCATCGGCCGCCGCACGTTCGAGCGCTGCATGCGTGCCCTGAGCTTCGGCTCCACGGCTCGCGTGGGCTTTCGCCACCCGGCGAAGGCCGAGGCCGTCGATAGGGTCTGGCGCGAGCGTGAGTGCCTGTTCGCAGAATACACGGTAAGTTCGGACAAGCTGCGCTTCCTTGCGACGCTGCCCTGGATCGGCCCCGTGACGAAACACTCCCTGGCCCGTCGGCTCGGCATCTATGCCCCGCATGGAGAACGGGCCGTTGCCTGAGACGAAACAACAAGAAGAGGAATCAACCCATGGCTAAGGTTCGCGCAAGCGACGTCGGCTTCTGCGTTGTCGACGGCAACGCCAATGTCATCGCAGACAATCTCGTCCACCGCATCCGCGAAGCCGCCGCGGACATGGAGAGTCAGGTCAACCGGCTCTACCGGGGACGAAAGGCTTACGATCTCGAGGCCGGCACCAAGGACGATCTCGAGAAGGCCATCGAGCAGCTCACCTACATGGCGCGCACCTTGCGCGAGGTGAAGAACGAGCAGTCGAAGGTGGTCTATCTGCAAGCGGCCGAGTAAAAATCTATTCTGAGATAGCGGTGATCCCCATCACCGCTATTTTTGTATCCGCCGGCGTTCTGAGCTGATCGCCATTACGCTTTGACAGCGCTGATGAACAGCACGAGAGGCGCATGCTGGTACCAGCGGTTCAGCCATGCATGCTCGCGCGCCATTTCTTCCCTCGGCCGCGGCTCCTCCATCTTCACAATCTGAAATCCCGCTTCAGTGATGGCGTTGACGTAGCCGGAAAGGGTACGCGGGAAACGCGGGACCTCGAAAGGCTCGTCATAAGCGATAAGCTTGGCCGTCGCGGGACGCCTGCCGAACCGCCAGCGCTCGACGAAGGGTGCCGCCTCAAAATAGCGGCCGACACGCAGTCCCTGGTAGCCCTCCTCCTCGTTCGTCAGCCACTGGAGGGCAGGCGTGATGAAGCAGGGATGAAGAATGCTGAAGCACAGGATCCCGCCAGGCTTCAAAACGCGGCAAGCCGCATGCATGGCAGACGGAAAGTCCGGGCCGTCCATGAGCGCCATGGTGGACACGGCGCAGTCGAACTGTTCGTCGGCGAAAGGCGAGAGCGCGTTGAAGGAGCCGACCTCATAAGCGATGCCGAGAGGCTCCTCCGCTTCCTTCTGCCGAGCACGCTTGATCATCTCGGGCGAGCGATCGACTCCAGTCATCATCCCACCCCGTTGCGCGAAGCAGCGTGTGTTAGTGCCTTCGCCACAGCCCAGATCGATGACCCGCTGCCCCACAATGGACGGCATGAACTCCAGGAAGGCGGGAAATGTATAAAGCTCCCGGTAGAAATCGAACACAGCCCGCACCTCTTCGGTCAGAGGGCGGCATTGCGGTCCCACGCAGCCGCGACAGCCGCTTCGTTCAAAGTCTCATCACTCATGGCAGGCCCCGAGATGTAGCTTGGCCGCTCGTATTTGGCTCATATCTTCAATCCCAAAACTGAGCAAAACCCGACTCATCTCTTGTGTTTCACGTGGAACAAATATAGAACAATAGGTGATGCCCACCTTGGGGCAGGAATGTGCAACCGACCTGAAAACGTGCGGCATTTCCAATGCCCCAGCTGTTCAGGAGAGATGAAGTGGAGAGGCCATTATGGCTGGATCTGTGAACAAGGTGATCTTGGTTGGCAATCTGGGGCGGGACCCTGAGGTTCGGCGTCTGGGCAGCGGGGATCCGGTGGTGAACCTGCGGATTGCCACCTCCGAGACCTGGAAGGACAAGGCGTCCGGTGAGCGCAAGGAGAAGACCGAGTGGCACTCGGTGGTGATCTTCAACGAGAACCTGGCCCGCGTTGCCGAGCAGTACCTGAAGAAGGGCTCGAAGGTGTACCTGGAGGGCCAGCTGCAGACACGCAAGTGGACCGACCAGCAGGGGGTGGAGAAGTACTCCACCGAGGTGGTGCTGCAGCGCTTCCGCGGTGAGCTGACGATCCTGGACAGCCGCGGCGGCGGGTCCGAGTACGGCGACGAGGAGCCGGGACAGGTCTCCCGCGGCGGCGACTTCGGACGCGCCTCGCCGATGGAGCGCAGGCCCGAGCCGGCAGGCGCCTCCCGCCACAGCGACTTCGACGACGACATCCCGTTCTGATAGCCGCAGAACCGACGCCTTTCGAAATCCGGGCCTCACGCCCGGATTTTTCATGCCTGGATGCAGGCTTCAAACTTCGGCGGAGGTTTTCCTCGCCTCGTCTCGAGCGCGCTGCGCCCGCTCCACCTCACGCAGCTTGCGCGCCCTCTCCCGCAACTCATCACGGCTCGACCACCACCAGCCTCGCGAGCGAAGCTCAGGGTCCTCGTCCGTACGGGACGGCCTGGTGCGGTAAACCTCCTGCAAAGTCGGCATCCGCCAGCGGGCCCAGACATAACGGGGCGGATCACTCCGCACATGCGGATAGAGGTCTGCCATTCCGGGACCCTGAATGGGATCGCTCTCGATGTCCTCGAAGACCACGACGCCCCATCGTTCAGTCGACACCGGGAAGCCTAACGGCGGCAGGTCATCTCCCGGCACAGGATAGCGCCTGCGGCGGCGCTCGGCCTGGAGCCGGACTGTTTCCTCAGACATATGAGCCTTCTGCTCCTCGCGCCGCTTCCGGCGGGCAGTGGGCTCGTTGCGTCGAGCCGCCTCTTCGATATCGGGCCAGCGTGCCTTGAGCTCCTCATAGGATCTAAACGGCACGCGCCAGATCCGCCCCTCAGGATCCCAATAGGCCCAGGGAATGGAGCGAAGCGCCTCCACGATGGTACGGGAATAGGGCGTGCGAACCCTTAAGTCCTCAGCGATCGTCAGATAAGGGCTTTCCAGGGGGTCGAAGGCATAAGCATCCCGCCCTTTGTCATCGGCGTGCCGGTCCAGGGCCTGCAGCTCCTGCGCCATCCAGGTGTCGAGACGCTGGACAGCCGTGGTGCCGGGCACGAACCAGCGCTCGTCGGCTCCACGCCACCGGGCCCGCGGGAACGTATCACGAAAGCGCCGCACCAGATCGCGGTTGTAAGGAAAGACCGCATAGGCACCCGGCTTTTCTTCGTCGTCTGACGGAATGATTCGGAAGGCGGACGCAATCTCCATGGAGGATCGGCTTTTCAGACCATGATGAATCTCAACCCTGAAGGCACAACAGCCTGACTGAGGATTGGATCCCACCCTCCTCTCAAGGCCAAACCCGGACTGAGGAGAAAATAGGCCACATCTGAAATTCAGCTTTTAGGAAACAATCTCATGTATTGTTCTGCCTGATCTCCTGAACCCACCTAGAATGAAACAATATTTAAATTATCGCACTGCTTGGCAGACAGTCATTTCCTCTCCGGCAGAACTCAGTTCTTAGGATCCGGATGACAATGACCAAACCTGTCGTTGACATTTCTTCTTGCTGGGCGGCGGCTGATCGTCTGACAGCTCTGCACAGCCTTGTGGTTGTGGGAACGGAGTCTGAGAAGGCCTTCGACGATATCGCAAAGATTGCGGCTCACATCTGTGGGACACGGATCGCCCTGATCACATTCGTGGACGAGCAGCGGCATTGGTTCAAGGCTGCTGTTGGCGTCGACATCCGGGAGACCTCCCTCGACGCGGCCTTCTGCGCCCAAGCCATCCTTCAGAGTGAGTTCTTCATCGTGCCGGATGCCCTCGAGGATCCGCGCTTTGCCTGCACCCCTCTCGTACAAGGCGACCCCGGGCTTCGCTTCTACGCCGGAGCCGTCATCAGGACGGATGAAGGCCCTCCTCTCGGAACCGTCTGCGTCCTCGATTCAAAGCCCAGACCCGCGGGTCTGACGCCGGCGCAATCCGAGACCCTTCTGGCTCTCGCCGGCTCGGTGATGAACCTGCTCAAGCTCAGACAGGCCGAGCGGACCCTTGCGCAGGAACCCCGATCATTGGCAGCCCTCGCTGACGCGCTGCCGCACATGATCTGGTGGGCCCGCAGTGATGGATACGATGAATATACCAGCAAGCATTGGTACCAGTTCACGGGTGCGCCAGCCGGCACTTCGACAGGTCTGGGCTGGATCGAGATGCTCCACCCGGACGATCGCGACCGAACCTGGGCTCAGTGGCAGCATTCGGCCCGCACCGGCGAGCCCTATGAAGCCACCTGCCGCCTGCGTCACCATTCAGGCGAGTATCGATGGATCCTGGCGCGGGCCCTGCCCTCCTATGACTCACGGGGCAAGATCGAGCGCTGGTTCGGCACCTATACGGACATCCATGGCTGGAAGTCGGCTGAACGCGCCGCAGCCGAGCGGCAGGAGCAGTATAAGGCCCTCCTGGAGGCGAGCGCCGTTGTGCTGTGGCTCGCCGCCCCCGATGGAACGCTGACTCATCTCGACGGCACCCTTGAGATCGGTGGGCTTGTCGGCAATGAGTATGCAGGTCAGGGTTGGCTCGACTTCGTTCATCGCGACGACTTGGCCAGAGTCAAAGCCGCATGGCTGTGGGCCGTGTCCTCAGGAGCCCCGTACCAGAACGAGTTTAGGATCAAGCTTGCCGATGGTGAGTACCGCTGGATGCTCGCGAATGCGGTTGCCCTCCGGAGTCCGGATGGAACCATCCGCGAATGGGTGGGCAGCGTTGCGGATATTCACGACCGCAAGCAGGTCGAGGAGAAATTGCAGGAGAGCGAGGAGCGACTGCGGCTTGCCCTCCATGCGGGGCGCATGTTCGCATGGGAGCAGGATCTTCGGACGGACTACATCACCCGCTCCCAGAACGCGGTGTCGCTTCTCGGGGTCGGATCCGGTCCGCTGGCGGAGTTTCTCGACAAGGTGCATCCCGAGGATCGGGCTCTGCGCCAGCATTATGCACAGCAGGTCAGGGCGCACGGATCCTATACGTCCGAGTTCCGGTACATCCTCCCAAGTGGAAAGGTGCTCTGGTTCGGCTCCCGCGCCGAACTCGCCTCACCCGATCGTGTCGTGGGCGTGACTTTCGACATCACGGACCGGAAGGCCGCGGAAGAAGAGATCTGGCGAGCCGCCAATCACGATTCGCTGACCGGCCTCCCGAACAGAGGGCTGTTCCACCGCTGTCTCGAGCGGGCTCTGTCAGGTGGCAAGATCAACGGAACAACCGTCAACCTTCTCCTGATTGACCTCGACGACTTCAAGGACGTGAACGATACCCTGGGTCACGATGCCGGGGATGCCCTGCTTCAGGAGGCATCCCGCCGCCTCACCGGTCTCGTGCGTCCATCTGATACTGTCGCGAGGCTCGGCGGGGACGAGTTCGCCGTCCTTCTGGCGGAGCCGAGTACGTTGGATGAGGCCACCCAATTTGCGGAGCGCATCATCGAGAAACTACGCGAGCCGTTTACCTACAAGCGGCGTACCGTCTCCAGTCGGGCCAGCATTGGCGTCGCGGCGTTTCCGGAGCACGACTCCGATCCCGCAGGGCTCATGAAAAGCGCCGACATCGCCCTCTATCGCGCCAAGGCACAGGGGCGAAACCGGGTTCAGATGTACTCGCCTGCCATGCGGCGTGAGATCGAGAAGCGTGTCTCTCTAGGGGCCGAACTGCGTGAGGGCTTAGCGCGCAACCAGATCACTCCGTACTACCAACCCAAGATCTGCCTCGCATCCGGACGGATCGTGGGCTTCGAGGCGTTAGCACGCTGGGAGCATCCAATGAGAGGTGTTCTCGCTCCAGCTTTCTTCGGGGCAGCCTTCGACGATGCGGATCTCGCTCCGGCGATCCGGCGTCAACTGGTTGCGAAGGTTGCCGCAGATATGGGCCGTTGGCGCGCTGACAACCTCCCCTTCGGCCGTATCGCAGTAAACTTCTCCTCGGCCGATTTCAGCCAGCCGCGGTTGGTAGAGGAAATCCTTGAGGCTCTCCAGATTGCGAGGGTCCAACCTGAGATGCTCGAAGTCGAGATTACCGAGACTGTTCTGCTGGGGAGAAGCTCCGAGTGCATATCAGCCATTCTCAGGCAGTTTCGCAGCAACGGCATCAGCATAGCCCTGGACGATTTCGGCACCGGCTACGCGTCTCTCATGCATCTCAAGCACTTTCCAGTCGACCACGTGAAGATCGACAGGACATTCATCGAAGATCTTGATCAGGACACGGACGATGAGGCGATCGTCGCGGCCATCACGGGCCTCGGCAGAAGCCTCAACGTGCAGATCACGGCCGAAGGCGTGGAAACACGCGACCAGGAGCAGCGCCTCAAGCGTCTTGGCTGCCACTATGCGCAGGGGTATTTGTACTCTGAGGCTGTTTCGGGCCTGGAAGTTCCGGGACTGCTGCAGCGTTTTCGCCATCCCTGACGGAGGGATTGGTCTACGAACGCAACAAGCCCCCGTGTCATTTCTGACCGAGGGCTTTGCCGTCTGGTGTATTGGTTGCGGGGACAGGATTTGAACCTGTGACCTTCAGGTTATGAGCCTGACGAGCTACCGGGCTGCTCCACCCCGCGCCAAGGGTGCGAGTTTTGCATCCGCAAAACCCCAAACC